>ERZ1034949.189-NODE-189-length-43215-cov-89.863160_pt1 | contig 43215 bp, 55 predicted proteins | sample MGYA00520590_ERZ1034949 | MGnify/ENA primary metagenome ERZ1034949 (study PRJEB33766, sample SAMN09781752) | gut metagenome | biome: gut microbiome | host: Homo sapiens | place: Madagascar | study: EMG produced TPA metagenomics assembly of the PRJNA485056 data...
TGAGTACTTTCTCCCGTCGGAGATTTCCTCACTACTAATCTTAGTATGTTTTTTTATATCATTGTCAGATATATAAGGAATAGGAAAGTCATAATTATAAGTATTCCATTTTTCACTTATATCTGAAACTAAAAATCTAATTTCATCATCTGGAGTATAAATGATATCTTCAATTCTAATCGGAACAACCCCATGTCCATATATTGAAATTTCATCCATAGTAGGCTTTTCATTCCATCCCCTTGCCGAATCTATTATTAATGCTTTTGCCAGTTCTCTTTTTAATCCTAAAATATCTATTAATAGGATAATTTTCGAGCAATCCAAGGTGCAGCAAAAGAGGTCCCTGCAACATTAGCTTCCCCTAAGGGTTCACATACCTTTATATATTTTTCTTGACTTCCTCCATAATAACTAACATCCGGCTTAGCAAAAAAATGATAAACGGTGGACCTGTTGGTTTAGGAACGCTATCCCTTTACGAGTATACTTAGTAGAGATACCACTTTTAGTAATAGCATTCACAACTAAACCATTAATCGAATCTGCTGGAGAACCAATTTTTTCAATCATTGCATTAGGTTTATTTGTACCTGCAATAACAAAAACAACATCATTTTCATATTGAATCTTATCTAAAACAGCTGCTTCTGCTGATATAAAATTATCATTTATCTCTTGATTACTTCCTAAGGAAATATTCCAAACTTTTATATCTCTATTATTGGAAACAATTTGTTTTATTCTTTTGTAATATGTTTTTTTCGATAGTTATTTTGGAGAGTTTAGGATTTTTGTATATTTTTCTTTCTTTAACTCAGGGGCCTAAAAAATCAAGAAAAGAAGTAACAAGGCTATATGCTGGTTATACTGATTTTTTATTGCAAGTGACTCTACTTTCTTTCATTCTTTTTTTGTGTCGTCTTTTGGATCTTCTTCAGGGGGTATAAGGCAACTTGCACAAAATCCGACGATAACGTAAAAGCAGGTTTCTAAAAGAAAGAATAAATTTGTTTCGTTGGATAATGAAAAGAAATTTTAGAAAAGCTTGATTTTATAAGAGAAACTGTGGATCAAAATGCACAGCTCACTCAAGAAGTTTATGCATTAAAAACTGAGAATCAAAAATTTTTTCAAGAAAAGAAGAATAATCTTGCAATAGAAGAGTTTTCGAGTATTTTAAGAAGTTTCGAAAATAAGCTGAGTGAATTTGAAGCATTTGGTGAAACGGATGAAATCAGAGTATATTTAAAGAAAATACAGAAAGAGTTGTCTCAACATATTGATTAAAAGTAAAAAAATTGCAATTTACCTTTTAGTGAGTTATAATTAAATCATAAAAGAGAGGAGTATCAGATATGTCTGAAAATATTTTGAAGAATTTACGTAACAATGTTGGAATTAGTGGACTTGTTTCTACTATTATGGGATTACTTATTTTATTTTGGCCTGGACGTACAGCACAGGTAGGTACCGTAGTAGTTGGAGCTGGTTTTATTTTAATTGGAATTTCTTATCTTGTTTCTACTTTTTCTTTGAAGGATGAAGAAGCATGGTCTAGGTTTGGACATCTTCTTTTAGGTGTAGTCTATTTAATTGCTGGAATCTTTTCATTAATTAATTTAGGAGCAGCTGAAAGTATTTTGTTCCTTATTAGTGGACTTTTGATTGGGTTTACTTGGATTACTGAAGGAGTCTTGTCTTTTGCTTTCATTTCTTATTCTCCTTCTAAATTTTGGACGATTCTTTCAGGAATTATTAGCGTAGTTGCTGGTCTTATGCTTCTACTTGCACCTTTGTGGGGCGCAATGTTGCTTTGGACACTTCTCGGTACAGTTATGCTTGTACTTGGTATTTTCAAAATAATTCGCTATTTCACATGGTAAATTTTAATAAAAAACTTCTCTAAACTATGGAGAAGTTTTTTATTTGTAGTTTTACTTGCGCTTTTTCATGCAGTGACAGATGTCTATCCAATTGTTGGGGCGATTACTGTGTCTTGATGTTATCCTAGAAAAAATGGACAGTATTTTAGGTAATTTGGTACACTCCAATTATGGTTAAACGATATGAACAAAGTTTCAAAGAAACTCTAGTAGAACTTTATGACTCAGGGCAAAGTATTACAAAAAAGTTTGACCACAACAGTGATACTAAAATTACGTTAAAACATAAGTAGACTGTACAACAAAAGGTTATATTATTTTTGACTGAATTATAACTTTTTGTTATAATTTGTTTATCAACGAAAGAAAGTGAAATTATGGAATATTTCGGAGAAACGAATAAGCTCACTAAAATTTTATCTGATGAACGAAAAGTGGTTAAGGTCTATGGAAAAGATAGAGCATTAAGAATTAAACAACGTTTAAAGGAATTTACTGTTGCAGAAAATTTATCTCAAATCAGTCACTTACCACCGCCTCGCTTACATCAATTATCAGGAGAACATAAGCAACAATTCGCAGTAGATGTTGCCGCAAATTTTAGACTAATTTTTGAAGGCTATGATAAAAACGATAAGCTAACCACTCATAAAAGCGAAATTGTTACACTTTCTATTATAGAAAGTGAAGATTATCATTAGGAGGTAGAAACATCCGGCTTAGCAAAAAAATGATAAACGGTGGACCTGTTGGTTTAGGAACGCTATCCCTTTACGAGTATACTTAGTAGAGATACCACTTTTAGTAATAGCATTCACAACTAAACCATTAATCGAATCTGCTGGAGAACCAATTTTTTCAATCATTGCATTAGGTTTATTTGTACCTGCAATAACAAAAACAACATCATTTTCATATTGAATCTTATCTAAAACAGCTGCTTCTGCTGATATAAAATTATCATTTATCTCTTGATTACTTCCTAAGGAAATATTCCAAACTTTTATATCTCTATTATTGGAAACAATTTGTTTTATTCTTTTGTAATATGTTTTTTTCGATAGTTATTTTGGAGAGTTTAGGATTTTTGTATATTTTTCTTTCTTTAACTCAGGGGCCTAAAAAATCAAGAAAAGAAGTAACAAGGCTATATGCTGGTTATACTGATTTTTTATTGCAAGTGACTCTACTTTCTTTCATTCTTTTTTTGTGTCGTCTTTTGGATCTTCTTCAGGGGGTATAAGGCAACTTGCACAAAATCCGACGATAACGTAAAAGCAGGTTTCTAAAAGAAAGAATAAATTTGTTTCGTTGGATAATGAAAAGAAATTTTAGAAAAGCTTGATTTTATAAGAGAAACTGTGGATCAAAATGCACAGCTCACTCAAGAAGTTTATGCATTAAAAACTGAGAATCAAAAATTTTTTCAAGAAAAGAAGAATAATCTTGCAATAGAAGAGTTTTCGAGTATTTTAAGAAGTTTCGAAAATAAGCTGAGTGAATTTGAAGCATTTGGTGAAACGGATGAAATCAGAGTATATTTAAAGAAAATACAGAAAGAGTTGTCTCAACATATTGATTAAAAGTAAAAAAATTGCAATTTACCTTTTAGTGAGTTATAATTAAATCATAAAAGAGAGGAGTATCAGATATGTCTGAAAATATTTTGAAGAATTTACGTAACAATGTTGGAATTAGTGGACTTGTTTCTACTATTATGGGATTACTTATTTTATTTTGGCCTGGACGTACAGCACAGGTAGGTACCGTAGTAGTTGGAGCTGGTTTTATTTTAATTGGAATTTCTTATCTTGTTTCTACTTTTTCTTTGAAGGATGAAGAAGCATGGTCTAGGTTTGGACATCTTCTTTTAGGTGTAGTCTATTTAATTGCTGGAATCTTTTCATTAATTAATTTAGGAGCAGCTGAAAGTATTTTGTTCCTTATTAGTGGACTTTTGATTGGGTTTACTTGGATTACTGAAGGAGTCTTGTCTTTTGCTTTCATTTCTTATTCTCCTTCTAAATTTTGGACGATTCTTTCAGGAATTATTAGCGTAGTTGCTGGTCTTATGCTTCTACTTGCACCTTTGTGGGGCGCAATGTTGCTTTGGACACTTCTCGGTACAGTTATGCTTGTACTTGGTATTTTCAAAATAATTCGCTATTTCACATGGTAAATTTTAATAAAAAACTTCTCTAAACTATGGAGAAGTTTTTTATTTGTAGTTTTACTTGCGCTTTTTCATGCAGTGACAGATGTCTATCCAATTGTTGGGGCGATTACTGTGTCTTGATGTTATCCTAGAAAAAATGGACAGTATTTTAGGTAATTTGGTACACTCCAATTATGGTTAAACGATATGAACAAAGTTTCAAAGAAACTCTAGTAGAACTTTATGACTCAGGGCAAAGTATTACAAAAAAGTTTGACCACAACAGTGATACTAAAATTACGTTAAAACATAAGTAGACTGTACAACAAAAGGTTATATTATTTTTGACTGAATTATAACTTTTTGTTATAATTTGTTTATCAACGAAAGAAAGTGAAATTATGGAATATTTCGGAGAAACGAATAAGCTCACTAAAATTTTATCTGATGAACGAAAAGTGGTTAAGGTCTATGGAAAAGATAGAGCATTAAGAATTAAACAACGTTTAAAGGAATTTACTGTTGCAGAAAATTTATCTCAAATCAGTCACTTACCACCGCCTCGCTTACATCAATTATCAGGAGAACATAAGCAACAATTCGCAGTAGATGTTGCCGCAAATTTTAGACTAATTTTTGAAGGCTATGATAAAAACGATAAGCTAACCACTCATAAAAGCGAAATTGTTACACTTTCTATTATAGAAAGTGAAGATTATCATTAGGAGGTAGAAAAATGTTGAATCGAAACAATAAAATTGAAGTTGATATTTCTGAATTTTCTGCTCGAGATACGCTCAAGGAGACAATGAAACACTATAGCATCACACAAGCAGAACTTGCTAGTCGTATCAATGTAAGTCAAGCTTATATTTCTGATATTCTTAATCGCAAGAAATTCATGAGTAGTGAAGTAGCACTAAAAATAGAAAAAGCAACTGGAATTCCTGCTGTCTTTTTATTAAGAATGGATAGTACTTATCAGCTTGAACAACTTGAAAAGAAAAAATACAAGGAGCTAGACAATATTTCTCCTTATGACTGGGCAATTATATAGTGAGGAAGCTAAAAAAGCGAAGCTAGATTTTAAAAATAAGCTTCGTTTTTTGTTATTACATTGTAATACAGTAATTATAAGAAGGTAGAAGAAAAAATACTTTTTATCATGTCAATACATCCAGTTATAGATAGTATTGTACGCAATATCATGAGTATGGTATCATAATAATATAAAGTAATTTTTTGCATAAGAATATTTGACAAGTCAATAAAAGGAGCTTATAATGACACAGCACAGCAACAATATCCATGATAGAATCACGGGCTGTCATCATAATGATAGAAGTTTCTTTTTCCAATCGAAGACGACGTGTGATTTCAAATCCATCCATATCTGGAAGTATTAAATCAAGTCAAAATCGTCATCAAGAGCCATTTGAAGCCCTAAGCGCCCGTTTGTTTCTATAACTACAGAATAACCTTCATGTTGTAACTCCAAAGACACAAAGCGTGCAAGATTTTTTTCATCTTCAATAATTAAAATCTTTTTACTCATTGTCACCAACCTTTTAAAAGTATACACTCCTATACAGAGCACCTTCTTTGTTTCCCAATAAGAAAAAGATTATAGCATTTCCATCACTTTGTTATAATATTCTCAAAATAAACAATAAAAATAAGTATACTATATCACTTTAAAAGTATATCAAAGCGTTAACTATAATTCAAGAATATTTTATTTTTTTAATAAAAATAGTATCAATCTTCAAACAATCCACTTAAAGCAGAAAACGGATTATTTTCTTTTTTCTTCTTATCTTGCAGGGCATCATATTGCTCTTCTGTCAAAACTGACCAGCTATTTCCTGATGGCATTGTGTCAGAATTTTGTTCCTCTTCGCTTAAAACTTGCATTGGAATCGTTAATAAAATATTATCAATAGCGCTCTCTTCTAAATCAATATAATCTTCTTCAAGTACTAAAACAAGATTTTCTCTAACAAGATCTTCTTTTGCATGAATATCCACTGCTTCAATAAAAATTTCTGAGACTTCTTCAACTTGATGTACATCTACAGGTAGCATTGAGCGACTTGACGGTAATGTAATTGTATAATCAAGTGTATAATTTAACAAATATAAGCCATCATCGTAGGAAATAGTCCCTTGTACAAAAACCTCTTTAACATCTAGCACATCTTTGTTACGTTCTATTAATTTTTCTTTAATTTCTAAAACAGAATTAAAATCAATTCCATCTGGATTCTTTTTTATTTCCGAAATTGAAAACATCATTATTACTACCTCTTTTAAAATTTCTTTACTATTATACCAACTTTTTACGGTATTGTCTGTACATATTACTACCAATAATAAAGCTTATTGAATAATGTAGCAACAAAAAACTTCACACAAGCGTGTGAAGGAGAAAAATACTTACATTTGACGAAGACGTTCAATACGATCCGAAATAGATGGGTGTGTATTGAACAATGATGTTGTTCTTTCTTTTTTTTTGATAGGGTCATTAATATAGAGTGCCGCACTTGCTTCATCAACAGGATGATGCATTGGAGAAGATTGCTCCAGTTTTTGAAGTGCTTTAATCATTCCTTCAGGGTTGCGAGTGAGCCCAACAGAACTGGCATCAGCAAGGTATTCACGTTGCCGTGAAATGGCTAATTGAACGAGAGTTGCGGCAAGTGGTGCTAAAAGTAACGATAAAATTGAAAAGAGCAACATCAAAATACCAAGACCACCCTCATCACGGTTATTCGAACGGCGACGATTGCCACCTCCGCCAAACCACATCATGCGGCTACCGATACTAGTAATCAAAGTCACTGCGCTGGCTAAGGCGACAGCAATGGTAGAAATGCGGATATCGTAATTACGAATATGACTAACTTCGTGTCCGATAACACCTTCCAACTCTTCACGATTCATCACAGCTAACAATCCTGTGGTGGCTGCGACGGCAGCATTTTCAGGACTTGAACCTGTCGCAAACGCATTTAAAGAATCATCTTCAACGATAAACACGCGCGGCATTGGAATTTGTGCCACCATTGCCATATCTTCTACAATATGATAAAGTTCTGGGGCTTCTTCCTCGCTGACTTCACGCGCATTATTCATTGACATGACAACATTTGTAGATTGAAAAATCATACTAGCAGCATAGATTCCACCAATGATTAAGGCGATAACCACACCGAATTCTAGACTATCTAACCAAAGATAGCCAACTGCGGCACCAATAGCTGACAAAATCAAGAAGAAAACAAGAATCAAAACAACCGTTCTTCGCTTGTTACTAGAAATTTGATTGTATAACATGATTTTATTAAGAAAATAGAAAGTCTCTTTGAGTTGTTAAAGTCACCAACCATTCAAGAGACCTTCCATTTTATTCCTTTCTTTACTAAAGGTTGCTTTAAAACAACTTCTCAAAACACCATTTTTTAGAAGTCAAATGATACTTTTGGTGTTTCTTTTTCATCGTCAGGTGTTTCCAAGAATTGGCTTGGTTTAAAGCCGAACACACCTGCGATGATATTACTTGGGAAAGTTTCTAATTTAACATTATAATTTGCTGTTGTTGTATTGAACAATTGACGTGAATAAGAAATTTTGTTTTCTGTATTTGTCAATTCATCTTGCAACTTGATAAAGCTGTTATTAGCTTTAAGTTCAGGATAATTTTCAGCAACAGCAATCAAGCTTGAAAGTTGTTTAGTAAGAGCATTTGACACGTGCATTGCTTCTGCCGGTGTTTCTGCTTGGGCAACTTGACTGCGTAATTCTGTAATCTTAGCAAATGTTTTTTCTTCATAAGCTGCGTAGCCTTTTACAGTCTCAATCAGATTCGGAATGAGGTCATTACGACGTTTGAGTTGCACATCAATTTGACTCCAAGATTCCTTAGTTTGCATACGACTTTTTACAAGACCATTATAGACAGCAATAATCCAAAGCACTAAAACAACAATAATAGCGATAATAACAAAAATCATAAATTCCTCCTTAGGTATGACATACTCTTCCAAAATCAGTTGCTTTTTGTAACCTACCGCTACACAAAAGCTTTTGATAAACTACTAAAATAAATAGATAAAAATATACTTTCTAGGCTTATTATATCAATTTTCGTTCAATTCTTAAAGTGATTACATAGGAAGGTGGAGGAAAAATAGTTTTTTCGGGTGTTATAACCATTTCTAAGAATGTTATTGGATGGAATTTTATGGTAAAATAAGATGACATATATTGGAATTGAAAGGATATTAGAGGAAAGTTGTGGTGGTTTGTGTCTTGCAGGCTACTAATGCTTTCTTTACTGATAATCATGACACCTGAAGAATTTTATAAAAAACTTAGTCAACAAGGTTTTGAGTTGACAGATACACAAAAAAAGCAATTTGAGCGTTATTTTGAGTTTTTGGTTGAATGGAATCAAAAAATTAATTTGACGGCTATTACAGATGAAGAGGGCGTTTATTTGAAACATTTTTATGATTCTATTGCCCCTGTTCTTCAAGGAAAAATAACAAATCAAGCGATTCGTTTGCTAGATATTGGAGCTGGAGCTGGTTTTCCAAGTATTCCTATCAAGATTTTATACCCTGATATTGATGTTACTATCATTGATTCGCTAAATAAGCGTATTAATTTTCTTAATTTATTGGCAGATGAACTTGGCTTAGAGGGAGTTCATTTTTACCATGGACGTGCTGAAGATTTTGGTCAAGATAAGCATTTCCGCGCAAGCTATGATATTGTAACAGCACGAGCTGTTGCTCATCTCCAAGTCTTGACCGAATTGACAATCCCACTTTTAAAAGTTGGTGGGCAATTAATTGCTCTTAAGGCTTCTGCTGCAGAAGAAGAATTGGCAAATGCCAAAAATGCCATGACAATTCTTTTTTCAAAACTCATAGACAATTATCATTATGAATTGCCAAATGGCGATAGTCGCCAAATCACAATTCTTGAAAAGAAAAAAGAAACACCAAATAAATACCCACGTAAGGCTGGGATGCCAAATAAAAAACCTCTTTAATATATTATGAGTCGTGAGGCTCTTTTAGAAGGCTTTGAAAACCGTTTTGGAGTTTAGGAGGAATACTCTTTGAATAGCATTTTTAAATCTTTAACAAGTACGCGACGGTTAACGTTTAGTTTTGTCATCGTCATTTTTATTGGGAGTTTGTTACTCTCACTCCCGATAGTTCACTATGCCGATGCTCCTAGCACTACTTACCTTGACCACTTGTTCAATGTGGTTTCAATGGTTTGTGTGACGGGATTATCAGTCGTTCCTGTCGCAAGTGTTTATAATGGACTCGGTCAAGTGATTGCAATGTGTCTCATACAAATTGGCGGACTAGGATTGGTTACTTTAATTGCAATCAGTACCTACCTTTTACGTCGTCGCATGAATTTATCAGAGCAGAGTTTGCTACAATCAGCACTTAGCTATGACAATAACAATGACCTTAGGCATTACCTTTTTAATGCTTACAAAATTACTTTTATTATCGAGTCCTTGGTTGCTATTGTATTGCTCTTTGATTTTATTCCACGTTTTGGCTTGTGGCACGGTATTTTTAATGCCATTTTTCTTGCTGTCTCTGCTTTTTGTAATGCTGGGTTTGATAATTTTGGCGATGCTAGCCTTAAACAATTCGTTCTGAATCCCTTGGTTAACGTGGCAATTGCTGCCGCAATCGTATCTGGTGGAATCGGGTTTGCTGTTTGGATGGATTTGAAAAAAGCTATCAAACACTTTATCAAAGACAAACCTTATCGCTTTTCTGCATTTTCCCGCTCATTAAGCAACCAGACACGCTTAGTGCTTGCCACAACGGGAATTCTTTTACTGCTTGGAACAGCATTGACGTGGCTAATCGAATTTAAAAATGCTAAGACAATTGGGCAATACACCATTTTTCAGCAAATCATGGTCTGCTTTTTCCAATCAGTAACCATGAGGACGGCTGGATTTGCAACGATTTCTTATCTTGATACGCATTCAGCAACGAATGTTCTTTATATGATTCAAATGATTATCGGTGGTGCTCCTGGTGGTACGGCTGGCGGTGTTAAGGTGACAACAGTCGCAATTGCCTTCTTGCTTTTCAAATCCGAACTTGCAGGGCAAAATGAAGTCACTTTCCGCCACCGCGTTATTGCCAATAAAGCGATAAAACAAACACTGACCGTGTTAATCTTTTTCTTTACTATTTTAATCATCGGCTATCTGTTGCTTTTGGAATTTGAACCGAATCATGACCCATTAGCTCTGCTGTTTGAAGCCATTTCTGCGATTGCTACGGTCGGAGTTTCCATGGATTTAACGCCTAAATTATCGCAAGCAGGGCGATTTGTCATCATGACACTTATGTTTATCGGACGTGTTGGACCGATTACTGTCCTACTTAGTCTTTTGCAAAAGAAGGAAAAAGATATTTGCTACGCACAAACAAATATTAATGTTGGTTAGAGGAAATTATTATGACAAAAAAGATTTTTGGAGTTCTTGGATTAGGAATTTTTGGACGTACTGTTGTTGAAGAATTAAATAAATTCGAGCAAGAGGTCATTGCTTTAGATAGAGATGAAAATCTCGTTCAAAATGTGGCTGATATGGCAACTAAGGCAGCGGTTGGTGATATGACAGATATTGAATTTTTAAAAGCCGTCGGCATTGCGCAATGTGATGTTGTCGTAATTGCAACTGGAAACACCTTAGAATCTTCAGTTCTTGCCATTATGCATTGTAAAAAATTAGGGGTAAAAACTATTCTTGCCAAAGCTAAAAATGCAACTTATGAAGAAGTGCTTTACGGCATTGGGGCGACTAAAGTTATCACACCAGAGCGCGACTCTGGAAAAAGAGTTGCTTCAAATATGCTTCGACACCATATTAAAAATATTATTCACATCGAGGATAATATTGCTATGATTGAATTTTCTATTCCTGATTCTTGGGTTGGAAAAAGTCTAGTTCAGCTGGACCTTCGACACAAATACGATCTTAATTTAATCGGTATTCGTAAAAAATCAACGTCAAGTCTTGATACCCCTATCAATCCCAACCAAGCTTTTGAAGCCAATACTGAAGTCGTTGCCATTGCAAATGACAATACATTTGAAAAATTTGATTATCTTGGTTATTTGAAATAAGAAAAAAACGTATAAACCGTTGAACAGCTAATTGTTCTGGTTTATACGCTTTTTTTAATGCCAAGGATTGTAAAAACGCCCTTGGTTAAGGTGGAAAAGCCACAAACTAATAATGACTAGTAAAATAACAATCACAATGGTTAGCAAATCCCCTGTTGTAAATTTTTGATAAGTGTACCAAGTACGTTTTTTATTTTTTCCAAAACGACGTAGCTCCATAGCTGTTGACACCGTATCAATTCGCTCAAGTGAGCTGAAAATTAAGGGAATGACAATTTGTAGATTTCCTTTGATACGTTTCATTAGTTTTTCTTTTTGTGATAGTTCCAGTCCACGCGCTTCTTGTGACATTCGAATCATGTAAAATTCTTCTTGCACGTCAGGAATGTAGCGTAGCGTCAAACTAACTGCATAGGCAATCTTATAAGGTACACCGATTTGATTCAAACTTGAAGCAAATTGACTTGGCTGCGTTGTCATAAGAAATAAGACAGCCAGCGGAACCGTGCAAAAATATTTCAAAGCAAGGTTAAACAGGTAAAATAATTCTTGACTGGTAAGATAAAATCACCCATAGCCTTGTAGCAAAATAGTCTTGGTTCCGTAAATTGTTTCGCCATAATTCGGTGCAAACAAATACACCATGACCACTTTTAAAAGAGCAAAAAAGCCAATAAATTTGACGACAAAAGAGACTTGCTGCCAACGAATGCCTGCTATTTTAAATAACCCATAATACCAATCCTTTCATAATTTTTTTCTATTTCTAAATAAAACTGCCATAAAAAACCTATTAAAAGAATACCACTTATTGATAATAATATTACATTATGTAGTTCAAATGAGTTGTTCAAAACAACTACTGTATACATAATGAATAGTATTATTCCGAGAAGGATAGTAGGAATTAATATAAGCATTCTATAAACTTTGCTACTAAAAAATTCTAATTGTCGTTTAGCTTCTCGTCCTATATAGCTATCTTTAGCTGCTAACTTTTTACGTATGGATAGATTTATAGTATGAATAAAGTAGGGAAGAATCAAGAATAAACTGATTAATCCATAGTATTTTATATTGTTATTGATTAATAATGTAATTGTAAATATGAAAAATAATAATAGAGATCTTTTCATCTAATTACACCAATTCATTCAATTTCTGTTTATATGAATCTGCATAAAAACAAAATAGAATAAAAGAAAATACTATTAAGATTACAGATAGAATTATACAAGTAATCTGCAAAAAAAAGTTTGTTTGTATAACTGGTATATAATATGGAGCCATTATTTTTTTAGTATCTAGATTCTGTTTGACTACTACTAAAATCACAAAAATCATAACAATAGTGGTAAATAATTTCCCAATTTTTAAAAAAAGTATCTCCGTATTAAATATTTTCTTAATTATTTTTGTGTGTTCTGTTTTATCGGCTATTTTTTTGAAAAAAAGATAAAAATGTCCTTTCATAATTGTAAACATTATAATATCAAAAAATAGAACAACTATCATAAAAATAGAAAATAAGCCAAAGTAAGGATTAAGATACATACAAATTCCTGATAAAATAGTAAATAACCACCATTTGCTTTTTATACTGTCTATCATGAGCTAAAACCTCCAGCCAAAATTCCAAGTTGGAATTGGTAATGTTAAATCTAAATCGAATCCAAGACCCAGTGAGCCCCCTAATTTCAGGTTAACAGCATTGATGTCAACCGGTCCAAAGTTCATAGCTTTCTCCCCAGATAAAGAAAAGTTTGCACTAACTCCTGCATCAAGTTTTGGTCCTCCCTGTATTCCGAAGAGATTTCCTTTATCACCGCCATTATCATATTCTAAAAATGACACTCCAGCAGAATAGGACACGTTAACACCAGTAGCTTCACCACCTAATCCAATAGCGAATCTATCGTTTTCAAACTCAAATTCAGCATGCCCAGAAGCAGATAGTAACTCCGCATTTCCTTTAATATATCCATTGAAATTATCGGTACCTAAAACAAATGAGCCATCTGCTTTTGCTAAAGATACGTCTCCCTTTTGATGTGGTTTTATTTTATCATAAATAAGGTTCAATTTAAAAAAGCTTATTTCTTGAACTAGTTATAAATACAGGTTATAGCAAGGGGGTTAATATAAAAAATAGCTGAGCAATTTGCCCATCTACGGTAATTAGCTATGGTTTGCTTTTTTGTTTTTACCCCAGACAGATTTTTCAGCTATCGCTGTAAAAAGAACGTCCGTTGATGAGTTAAGCGCTGTTTCACAAGAATCTTGGACAACACCAACAATAAAACCAACACCAACAACTTGCATAGCAATATCATTTGAAATGCCAAATAAGCTACATGCAACTGGAATCAATAGGAGAGACCCCCCTGCCACACCAGAAGCACCACAAGCAGATACCGCTGAAATCACACTCAATAAGAAAGCTGTTGGAAAATCAACACCAATTCCAAGGGTGTTAACCGCAGCAAGTGTTAGGACGTTAATCGTAATCGCTGCGCCAGCCATATTGATTGTCGCTCCGAGAGGAATAGATACCGAATAAGTGTCTTTATTCAAACCTAAATCTTCACAAAGTTTCATATTGACAGGGATATTTGCCGCTGAACTACGCGTAAAGAAGGCTGTCAAACCAGATTCTTTCAAGCAACGAAGAACAAGTGGGTAAGGATTTTGACGAATCATCACAAATGCAATTAATGGATTAACCACCAGAGCCACAAAAAGCATTGTTCCAACTAGAGTTACAATCAAGAAACCATAATTAGCCAGAATTCCAATACCATTATCAGAAATGGTGTTAAAGACCAAACCTAAAATACCAAATGGCGCTAAATTAATAATCCAACGCACAACCTGCGACGTTACTTCTGCCATGGTTTGTAGTAAGTCTTTCGTTTGTTGGCTAGCATTGCGCATTGCAATCCCAAATACAACCGCCCACGCTAGCACTCCGATATAGTTAGCAGATGCGATGGCATTAACAGGGTTATCCACAACTTTGAGCAAGAGATCTTTGAAAACTTCTGCTACCCCTTCTGGTGCTGATAAATCCGATTCTGCTACATTGTCTAATGTCAATTTCAATGGGAAAATGTAGTTAACTAATACTGCCACTAACGCCGCAGCCAATGTCCCAACAAGGTAAAGACCGACAACTGTTGACATATTGGTCTTTTGCCCTTTTTCATGTTGTGATAAAGCATTGGCAACCAAAACAAAAACCAATAATGGTGCAACAGCTTTAAGGCCACCTACAAATAAATCTCCCAAAATGCCGATTCCTGATAATTTTGGAAAGGCTACTCCCAGAATTAAACCAAGGATAACTCCGATAATGATGCGTTTGATTAGGCTAGTTCTATTCCAAACGCCAATAAAATGTCTCATAGTAAGTCCTCATATAGTAATAACTTTTTTTATAATAATACAAAACTACCACTTCGTCAAACATCCTCTCACAAGATTTGTTAAATGAAGCGCTTAAATAAACTATTTCCCAAATTTTTTCACAATTTAAATTTTTTTATGATACTTTTTATGACATTCTTTAGCGCATTTTATAGTTTTAGGATACGGCTTGTCAGTTTTTTTATGAGAATTTATTTATAATTTTTGAACTTTTCTTCTATTGACGACAGCTTCTCTGTTCGCTATAATAATTCTCATACAATTTTACTCAATTAAAAAGTAATTGTAAGCATTTTTCATTATTAGGAGGACATATGAAACCATCTAAAAATATTTATGTCATTATCGGTTTCATGTTATTTGCTCTATTTTTTGGAGCGGGTAACCTTATTTACCCTGCCTTTTTAGGCATATATTCTGGAAGTAACTTAGCCTTGGCTATTCTTGGCTTCTGCTTGACAGGCGTCACCCTGCCATTGCTTGGAGTCGTTGCTGTTGCTTATTCTGGTGCTAGCGACGTCGAGGATTTTGCACGCCCTGTTTCACGCCATTATGCCTTGTTATTTTCAATTGCCCTCTATTTGTCAATTGGACCTTTCTTTGCGATTCCAAGGACAGGTGCTACGTCATTTTCGATTGGAATCCAACCAATTTTAGGTGATAGCATTGGCGTAAAAATTGCTTACGGTTTGCTCTTTTTTGGTCTTTCTTACATTTTAGCCATTAAACCAAGCAAGATTGCTGACCGTATTGGGAAATATTTGACACCTGCCCTTCTTATCATTCTTGCAATCTTGGTGATTGCTTCCTTTATCAAACCAGCTGGTAACATTGGTACTGCTTATAACGCCGCTAATGATATTAGTAATGCCTTTAAAGACGTGCCTTTTGTTGCGGGACTCATTCAAGGATATGGTACAATGGACGCTCTTGCTTCCCTTGCTTTTGCCATTATCGTTATCGATGCTAGTAAACAACACGGTGCCAAAAATCAGTCAGAAGTCGCTCTTTTGACCTTCAAATCTGGTACCATTGCAACCGTATTGCTTGCGCTTATTTACATTTTTGTGGCTCGTATCGGCGCAACATCACAAAGCTTATTTACATTTACTAACGGACAATTTACATTTAATGGCGCTGCTATCGATGGCGGAAATGTTCTGGGACAAGCAGCTTATTTCTATCTTGGAAGCATTGGACGAGCAGTTCTTGCGGCAGCGATTTTCCTTGCTTGTTTAACAACAGCAACAGGGCTAATCACAGCCTGCGCGGAATATTTCCACAAACTACAACCAAAACTATCTCACGTTGCTTGGGCAAGTATCTTTACCTTGATTGCCTTATTCTTCTACTTTGGTGGTCTTTCTGAGTTGATTAAATGGTCATTGCCAGTTCTTTACCTTCTCTATCCACTTACAGTCGTGATTGTACTTTTGGTACTCCTTGCTAAATTCTTCAATAATAGTCCAATTGTTTATCGCTTAACCATTGGTTTCACCGCCATTCCAGCACTTTATGATGCCTTTTCAACATTATCTACAATGACTGGCTTATTTAGAATTCCAACAAGCCTCGTTGAATTCTTCACAACAATTGTTCCATTCGGACAATTCTCAATGGGGTGGATTAGCTTTGCCCTCGTCGGCTTCATTCTTAGCATATTTATCACAAAAGTCAAAAAAGCGTAGATAATATGATGACTAACAACCCCCACCTAGCTCAAATGAGTTTGGTGGGTTATTTTATCTTATTTTCCAAGTAAACTGATGTGTTTGCTATTTTCAATTTCATCAACAAAGCCAATAGCATAGTCTGCATAGCTGATAATACTTTCACCCTTATCGTTTGTGGTTAATTCTTCACCAGCAAGAATATATTGTCCTGTACGGTTACCGTCAGCTTGCAAATCTGCTGGGCTAACAAATGTCCATTTGACAAAAGCACCTCAAGAACTCCATTTTACAACCACGTATTGATGAAGTTCAAGAAAATTTTAAAGCTTCTCTCGAGAACATCACTCTTGCTAGTCTCATTACAGACATGGACAATAAAATAGCACAAAATAATCATTAAGCACCTCTGTTTTCACAGAAGTGCTTTTTTCTATTTATGACTTAGTTTTTTAGTCAGGAAGTCTCCGATAAATTGGATAATAAAGACTAGGATAAGGATACAGATTGTTGCAACGATAGTGACATCTGTTGCTGAGCGGTTATAACCGTAGTAAATGGCAATATAACCAAGACCACCTGCTCCAATCGCACCCGCCATAGTTGTTTCACCGATAAGTGAGATGAGCGTTACTGTTGAGACACGGATAAGTTCTGGCAAACCTTCGCTAAGGTAAATTTTGATAATATCCCAAAGGGTAGCTCCTGAAGCTTGTGCGGCTTCAATAACACCTCTATCCATTTCTGAAAAGACAACTTGAACCTGACGAGCATAGAAGGCAAATGTCGCTGCTGATAGCGGAATTAGCGCCGCTGTTCGACCTAGGTTGGTTCCAACGATAGCATAGGTGAAACCTTTCAAAATAGCCAACAAAATGATGAAAGGAACGGCACGAACAATTGACGTGAAAATATCTAAAATTTTAAACCCAATACGATTGCTAAGCACACCATTTGGTCCAGTTAGAACTAAAAATAATCCCATTAAAAGCCCTAAAATACCACCAATCACAAATGACCAGCCAGTCATATAAAGCGTTGCTGAAAAGGCATCTGACCAAGAATTCGTTCCTTCCCAACCAATGCGGTAAACATTTGGTAAATTTGTCTCAATCCATTCAATCATTTAGGCACCTCGTTTCAATACAATTAATTCAATTCCAGCTTCAAGAATAGCTGTTTGGGCAGCAGCAAGCGCATCGGCTTCACCAGATAGAACAACAATCATTTCACCAACTGGTGTATCATCTAGAATTTCAATATTTCCATAAAGGATATTCGCTGTTACTTCAAATTGTTTGTAAATCTGATTTAAAATAGGCTCATCTGTTGATGTTCCTGCGTATTTCAATTGAACAAGCAAATCGTCTTTTGGCAACTGTTGCACAAGAGCTTGCTTTTCAATTTTAACCAAGGCTTCATCAATACCAGTAGCTGTTTTGATAAATTCTTGCGTCAATGGTTCTTTTGGATTTGAGAAAATGTCCAATACAGAACCTTCTTCAATCAAGTGCCCATTTTGCATAACAGCAACACGGTGACAGATATCTTTGACAATTTGCATTTCGTGTGTAATCATAACCACAGTCAAACCAAGTTTTTGATTCAAATCTTGCAATAAAGCCCAAATTTGTTTTGTTGTTTTAGGATCGAGAGCAGATGTTGATTCATCAGAAATCAAGATTTCAGGGTCATTGGCAAGAGCACGCGCAATCGCAACACGTTGCTTTTGTCCACCTGATAATTGAACAGGATAATTTTCAGCACGATCTGACAAGCCTACTAATTCAAGCAAATCAGCAACTTTTTTGTCTTTTTCTTCTTTTGATAATTTTGAATGGCGAAGCGCAAAAGCCACATTTTGGCGCGCTGTTTTTTGTGCCATTAAATTAAAATGTTGGAAAATCATCCCAATTTTTTGACGTTTTTGACGTAAAGCTGCACCTTTTAACTGCACTTTACCGTTGTCAAATGTCACATCATCACCAATCGTAATTTTTCCAGAAGTTGGTGCCTGTAATAGGTTAATCGTACGAACTAAGGTTGATTTTCCTGCTCCAGAATAACCAACGATTCCATAAATTTCACCTTTGTTAATCGTAATAGAAACGTCTTTTACCGCTTCTATCTCACGTTTTTTCTGATAAAACGTAATGTCAATATGTTCTAAATTAATAATCGGTTTTGTCATAACTCTTAATCAACTCCTCAATCATCTCAATGTGGGTGTAATAATCCGCCAAATTAACATTTTCATCTCCAGCATGGTCACGGCTGTTTGGATTGCCAATACCAAAAGAAGCAATCGGAACTTCTAATGCTTCAAAGAATTGGTGCATTGGTCCAGTACCAGCAGTCGTCGGCAAAACTGAAACACCATTTGGTGAAAATGCCTTTGCAATCTCAATCACATTGAGAATCGCCAGGGCGGACATATCACTACGATAAGCCTGTTCGCCCAATGTGTAAATCAACTCCACCTGTTCAAAGCCATGTTGTTGCAAATGTTGTTCAATCTTCTGAAAAACATCTTTTGACTCAAGTCCAGGAACCAAACGAACTTCCATTTTAGCCTGAGCTTTAGCTGGTAGAATCGTTTTGACACCTTGACCTTGATAGCCTGTCGAAATTCCTTCAATCGTGATAGCTGGTTCAAAGAAAAGCGTTCGAACTAACTTTTCCTTATCCCTTGTCAACATTGGCAAATTCAAACCATATAGTGTTTTTAGGTTATCGGCATCAAGATTGGCATGTTCTAGGATAAGTGACAATTCACGCTCACTTGGCTCAATGACTTGGTCATAAATCCCGTCAACCAAAATGCGACCAGTTTCATCACGAAGGCTAGCAATCGCATTAAGCAAATACCATGATGCTGACTCAATGACCGCACCAAATTTCGAATGAATATCAACCTTAGCAGAATCAACAATCATATCAAAGGTGACAATACCTTTTGTTCCACCAGAAATTTCAATCTGACCTTTGGCATTTGAAATACCTTGCTCCCACACCAATAAATCCGCGCCACGGAGCTCATCAGCATATTTTTCAAGATAGGTTTCAAGACCCACAGAAGCTGATTCTTCCGAACCTTCCATAATAAATATAATGTTAACTGGAAAATCTCCAAACTCACGGCGATACTTCTGAACGGCTGTCAAGCGTGCTGTGATATGCCCTTTATCGTCATCAACACCACGTCCATACATGTAGCCATCACGGACGGTTAATTCAAAAGGATTTGACGACCAAGGCTGGTCATCATCAGCTGGCACAGTATCATAATGGTTGTAAAAAATAATCGTCTGAGCATCAGGTCTATTACTCTTAAAACGTGCCAAAACAAACGGCGCCGTACAAGTATCATCAATTGTCACTTCAGCACCAGCTTCAGTGAAAATATCGCCTAGATAATTTGCTACTTCTGCTAACCCAATCTGCTGTGCAAAAATCGATTTTTTAGCAATTAACTGACGTAAAATCTCAAAATAATATTGAGCAACGTCATCATTTTCAAACTTCTGCAACTGATTATTATCACTTACTACCATTTTTCTACCTCTCAAAATTCAAAACACATCGGTAGCACAGTTTTGAAAACTCTCCAAGTTACTATTCTACCATATTGCTAATTATTTTAAAATCCACTCCTAACAAAGAAGCAATTTAGAAGTTATTAACTCTCCATAAAATACGAAATAATGATTTAGAGACTGGGAAGTTATCCCAGCCCCTAATTTTTTCATTTTCAATAGGCTATATTAATCGTCATCAGAAGATGATGAAGATGTTGTTGCGCCATCCCATGCAGGAACATCAGCACCGTCTGAAGCTTCTTCGATGATTTTCCCGACTTCATCTGTTTGGTAAACAGAAACTAAAGTCTTAATAGCATCAGCTTTATCTGATTTTTTCCAACCTTTTTGAGCTACAATAACGTTAATCCATTGATTTGAATTTTCATCAACAACCTCTTTATAAAGTGTTGTGTCATAGTCAACATCAGCAGTTTGAGCATAAGAGTTGTTAATAACTGCAGCATCAACTGATGTCAAAGTAGAAGCAGTTTGAGCAGCATCAACTTCTTTAATATCTAAGTTTTTCGGATTTGATGAAATGTTTTTAATTGTAGCCAATTCATCACCAGAAACATCTAATTCAATCAAACCTGCAGATTGAAGAAGGTAGAGGGCACGGCTTTCATTTGAAGCGTCATTAGGAATTGAAATAGTTCCTTTATCTGGAATATCACTAACGTCAGTGTATTTTGCATCGCCGTCGCTGTCAACTCCTGAGAAGAGACGAATTGGGCTAAGAAGCGTATCAGCAACTTCTACCAAAGTTCCATCATTTTCAGAATTCCAGTTGCTCAAGAAATATTTGTGTTGAAAAGCATTGACATCAATTTCACCATTTTGAAGGGCTTCGTTTGGTTGATTGTAGTCTGTAAATTCAACAAGTTCAATCTTAACACCTTTTTCTTCGGCCAATTCTTCAACTTTATCCCAAAGTGGTTCTGTTGCATCATCTAGAGTCATGACACCAACTTTAAGTGTTTTATCATCAGAAGATGATGAACTTGAAGAACCTCCACACGCTGCCAACAAAACAGTTGACGTCAAAGCTACACTAGCTAATCCAAATAATTTTTTCAATTTCATAGATATGTCCTCTTTCATTTTAATAAGCGTTTTTATTTTATCCTATTTGATCCTAGTTTTCAAATTGTTATTAATAAGGTTTTCTTATAGTTTAAAACTATAACCCACACTTTTTAATCTGATGTTGGAGCTTTCCAATCATCAGCAGAAGGCGTGTAATCTCCACCAAGGTATTTTTCAGCAAGTTCTGTCAATGTACCGTCTTCTTGGAATTCTTTCAAACGTTTATTAACAAATTCTTGTAAATCTTCTTGGTCTTGTCCAAAGATGAAATAGATGTATGGTTGCTCTTCTGATTCCAAATCAATGGTTTTCAAATTATCCAAACATTGATTCTTAATGACAGAATTAACAGTTGGGGCATCAAAAATCTTGAAATCATATTTGACATCATTTAGATTTGTCAAGATTTGAGTGATGTTTTCATTTGTATAATTGATGTCAACAGTATTGTCTGCATTTTCTTCATTGTATTTTCCAATTAAGTAGCGGTTGTCGTTCCTTGAACAACTTGTGTTGAATGACCACCGATATCATCGTAAGATGTTATATCGCTATTAGACGATTTTTAGGAGACTCTAACCACAGCTCTTTATTTTATTGGTAATGAGAATGATAACGATTGGACGTTTTATTTCGTGTAAGAATACAAGGCCAAGAGTGCGTGGAACGAACACCAGTCGCTAATCACTTGGAAAGGAATCAGAAACTTATGCTCTATGTTGGTATTGACATTGCCAAAAACAAACATGATTTAGCTTGCATTGATGAAACTGGAGAAGCGATGATAACTAACTTCAGATTTGCCAATTCTTATCAAGGTTTTCATCATCTGAAATCAAGAACAAATGCGGTAGTGGCTCAGCAACCTCACCCAGTTTGTATTTCTTCTGGTACTGATTGATATGGTTAACCCCATTTGCCGCAAATATGCGTTCACGACGGTGAATTTCAGCATTGATTGAAGTCAAAGCACGCATGGCTTGCGCCCCATCCAAGTTGGTAATCGTTCCAAGCAAGTGGGGCAGGTCTTTAAAGAGATTGGCCATTCCCCCACCCTTGTAGTCAATGACCAACTACCTATGATTACGGTCTTTTTTGAAAATCGCAGAGCGTTAAAGAGAATGTAACTATCAATAGCAAGTAAAGAATGAGAAAAAGAATTGAAATTCAGCTGTGCTTTGCAAATAGTTTACCATAAAAGAAGATTACGATTGAAGAATGAGAGAAAAAGACGCAAAAGCGCCTTGAAATCAATCTTGTAAAGTTACTTTCAAGCTCATATCAGTTGATTGCAAAACTTTTTGAACTTGAACTAGAAAAGCAAGACCATTATCTGAAGGAGCATATTGAAAGGTAATATGGATGACCTTTTCTTTGAAGTTATCGCCATACTTTTCAACATATTGCTTGCTTTCGAGATAGTGAATATAATTATTAATTTTTTCTTGAAGTAATTCTATATGGATAGATTCAATTTCTTCCATCCATTGGATAGTATCAACAAGTAATAATTCCAAATTCCCTTTAATAACACCTATGGAATCTAGTTGTGCTATGTTAATTTTCTTAAACAGAGATTTTTAAGAAAATCATTAAATTCAAAATCTGAAAAATATTGTTTATTGTGTTTGATATTAACCAAAATATCTTCAGGATGTTCAATAAGATACTGTCGAGTGGCATGCCACGAATCAACAGAGGGTTTCCACTTCCCGGAAGCTGCATAATTAATTAACTCTTCTCCGGTATGTTCACCTCTTAGGTAACTATCAACAGATTCTTTAGAGATTTCTTGAGTAACCTCTGGCATAGTAATATTGAATGTTGGATACTTTAATATATATTTACCATTGTCTTCGTAAATTTCAAGCATATCATCTTTTTTAGTTGGAATCTTAATCATGTATATCACTCCGTAATTTGTCGAATTATTAATTTATCTCTAGAAACTCTATCGATAACAGATTCTGGAACCCCTCCAGCTACCTTAACACCATCTGATAAATGACGAGAAAACGCATCAAAATACATTCTTGACATAGCTGGCATTTCTTTGATATTTCCTGTAATTCCAACAATGACTTGTTTCATTTGATGTCCTCACTTTCATTAGTTTTAAGGTTTCTTTACTGTGATAAATTTATTCTATCCTAAATGCGCACTAATTACCAATAGATTTTTTATCACCGAGATAGCCTTAGCTTATCACCAAAAATAAAAAGGATATTCAGCTCAAAAAGGCTGAATATCCCATCATTTTATCAACGATATCTGATATTAGAAATCTGATACGTTATGGTAAACTTTTTGAACATCTTCGTCATCTTCAAGAACATCAACAAGTTTTTCAAAGACCTCAAGTTCTTCACCTTCAAGTGTCACTTCTGATTGAGGAATCATTTCAAGTTCAGTTACTTTGAATTCTTCAATACCATTAGCACGCAAAAATTCAATCCCTTTGTGAAGATCAGTTGGCGCTGTGTAAACAGTAACAACACCATCTTCTGCTTCAACGTCTTCAACATCAACATCAGCTTCTAGCAATTGTTCAAAAACACTATCTGCGTCATCACCATCAAAGACAATAACACCTTTTTTATCGAACATGTAAGATACAGAACCAGATGCTCCCATGTTCCCACCGTTTTTACCAAATGCAGTACGCAAGTTAGCAGCAGTACGATTAACATTACTTGTCAAAGTATCAACGATAATCATTGAACCATTTGGTCCAAATCCTTCGTAACGACCTTCAACGAAAGTTTCGTCTGTATTACCTTTTGCTTTATCGATTGCGCGGTCGATAACGTGTTTTGGTACTTGCGCTTGTTTTGCACGTTCAAGTACAAATTTCAAAGCTGAGTTTGATTCTGGATCTGGTTCACCTTTTTTAGCAGCAACATAGATTTCAACACCAAATTTCGCATAAACTTTAGAGTTAGCACCATCTTTGGCAGTTTTTTTGGCAACAATATTGGCCCACTTACGTCCCATGGGTAGTCTCCTTTGTAAAGATTATTTTTATTTTAGCATGATTAATTGATTTGGACACCCTAAAGCCCCAAATCATTGAACTACTGAACTAGCAAAGCTAAATTCGTAATCCTTAACATTATAGCACTTTGACGGGGCTGTGTAAAATGGGGACGGTGTTTAAATCCATTACAATCGACTAAACGACCATTTTTTAGAAAAAGAAGCCCTTTTACAGTACATAAATGATTAAAAATCAAACCGGTGATTGTCGGTAGCATATTTGCTTTATTAATCATAGTTGGTGTTTTTGCGACGGTTACGATTGGATTTGTTGGTCTATATGTGATTTTTGGATTCTTTGGATTGCTTATTGTTGCTGTTGGAACAGAGTGGAATCATGACTTTGTTCCAAATATTAATATCAAATATCAGATTAAGGAAAATAAGGAGAATTAATTATGTTATCAATTGGAAGTACCGTTTATTCAGCAGAAGGAAATCAAAAAATTATGATTTTAAACCGTGGACCATTGATTGATCATGAGGGGCAGAAAGTTTATTTTGATTATACTGGTGCACGTTACCCTGAAGGGTTAGATCCAGAACAAGTTTTTTATTTTAATGATGAAGATATCGATGAAGTTGTTTTTGAAGGATTTAAAGATGAAGAAGAAACACGTTTTATACAGCTATATGAGAAATGGATAGAAAAAGAAGGGTCAAAAATAAAAAAAGGAAAGGTTAGTTCATTAGAAAGTGAGCGAAGTTTCGGATTCTAAGTATGAGTGCCTATGTAATAGGCGCTTTTTTTTGAGTAAATCATTCTCTTTATAAAAATAGTTCTACCTAAAAAGGTAGAACTTGACTAGTCTATTTTATGGTGTTAATTGGTGTCAATATTATCCAAATGAGAGGATTTGAGTCCATCTTCTTGAAGTTTTTAAAAGTGTAAACATTGATATAAAAGGATTTATAAAAGGTGCGTATACTTTAAATTTAATTGAGTAGTTGCTACAACGTTACGTTAGAGTCAAGAGAAAAAATGAAGTTTTTTTCACTTATAATCGCTTACTTCTTGATTCTCACTGGTACTTTTCCCCAGTTTTGCTCTTGAATATGTGGATTTCCTAACGCATAGACTTGGTCGGCTTGTTGCGTTACCACATCCCACGGTTTTGCACCGATTCGAGCCACGATATCCACAGAGCTTTTCACCGTTTTGAGGTGTTCCTGCCCTTTTGGCGTAAATCCCAGCACATGAACAGCTTCTGGCAAGGGCTTTTCCACAGCTCCCACCAAAATATAAGCCAAAATACGGCGCACACGCGCCCTTGTGTAGCGTTTTGTGGCAACTTTATCCACTAACTCGTCCACAGTCGCTACGCTCCTAATAGCAGAGCGAATACGACTAGCTAGTTCTTCATTAACTTGAAAAATCTCCGACAAATCAGCATTTGTCAGGATTTGATATTTAAGCAAAGGGAAATAATCATCCCAAATCACCTGAGGGGCGTTGACGAAAAGGTCCGCATTTGGCATGAATTTATCCACAAAAGCTTTGTCTTTTCTGTGGACACGCAAATTTGTCGCGGACGCAAACGGTGTTTCTGTCTCAAGCGAGTGATAACCTGCTCCTTGGCGCATGATTGGAGTCATCTGAATAGCTTTTCCAGCGCAAGCTTTGGCATAAGAAAGCCCTAAAATATGATTTGGCGTATTTCCAGTAAAGTTCACACCAGCAAAAGTCTCCCACATTTTCTGCGTTTTCTGTGGATAAGACAAATTATCTGGCAAACTTTGCAGGTAATCCACCATTTTCTGTTGATTATCCCCATAAATCTGTGAAAAGTGTTGATAATCCAGATTTTCTTCAGTGCCAAATGCCAACTTATCCACACCTAAACGCTCTAAAATATCCATCGCACCTTGTGCAAAGTAATCCGCTGACTGAACAGCCACCAAAAATGGCAATTCAACCACCAAATCAGCGCCATTTCGCAGAGCCATTTCCGCGCGTACCCACTTATCCACAATCGCAGGCTCACCACGTTGGACAAAGTTTCCCGATATGGCAACAATCTTGACCCCCTCAGCCTGCGACAGCAAATACTTATGCCCATTATGAAAGGGATTAAATTCAGCAATAATACCAGTAACAGTCATGGAGTACTCCTTTTTAATTCTAATCCAATCAACTTTTCCCTAATTCGCTCATTTTAGTAAAAAAGTGAGCGAATTTTTGAGCGGATTCCCCCTACTTCTGACAGACAAAGAACCAGCGTTCTGATTTTTTGCGTGGTTTTTTGTCTTCGAAATCAGCGTAGAGTTTGAATGATTTGAAGCCTGCTTGTTCCAAGAGGATATCGTAAGTTAGGACTTCATAAGTGCGTTCTTCGTGAACTTCGTCATAGCGTGTGAAGCGTCCATCCTCGTCTTGCAGGAAGAAAGTCAATTCATGCACAACAGAATGTGGTGCCTCATCAGCATAGGTATCCCAAACCATGGCAAATTCTTCTGCATTTTCATGGTAAGAATAACCAGGAAAGACAGTATCAGTTTTGTAAGTTGAGTGCACGTCAAAGATGAATACTCCGTACTCATTCAAACAGTCGTAAACTTGTTTAAAGACATCACCAACCTCAACTTCATCAGCCATATAACAGATAGAATCTGAATAACAGGTCACCAAATCGTATTTTCCTGCTTGCGACAAATCGAGCATATTACCTTGTTTGAACTCGATAGCTTCGCTGGCTGCTTTTGCACGTTTTCTTGCGATTTCAAGCATATCTTCACTCAAATCAAGCCCTGTCACGTCAAAGCCAGCTTTGGCAAAACGTACTGACTGAATCCCAGTTCCACAGGCTAATTCCAAGAGTTTTTTCTTATTTTTTGGAAAATGGCGGAGCGAAAAGTCAGTCCATTTATCATAAAAGGAGTCATCCATGATAGCATCATAAACCGATGCAAATTTTTCGTAGTTTTTGTTCATTGTTTTGTCCTATCAAACTTCTATCATTCTTAGAATGAAATAATCTGAGACAAGTGCCCCAGATTATAAGAATAATGCTACAAAATTAAGCAAGGTATTCTGATACGTCAACCATTGGTGCTTCGTGCCAAAGTTTTTCAATGTTGTAGTGTTCACGTTCGTCTTCTGAGAAGATATGGACAACAACATCATTAAGGTCAAGAAGTACCCAACCTGTACGACTATCACCTTCAGCATGACTGGCATCACCACCAGCCTCTTTAACTTTTTCACGAATATTTTCTGCAATAGCGTCCAGTTGACGTGTGTTCATAGTGCTAACTACTACAAAATAATCTGTCACACTAGTCAATCCATAAAGGTCTAAGACAACCATGTCTTCTGCACGTTTTTCATCAGCTGCCTTGACAACAACAGCCAAAAGTTCTTCTTTAGTCAATATAAATCCTCTTTCAATTCTATAAATCTATTTAGTCTTTTAAATAATGAACATACGCATTATAAGTCTCAATGGTTTGTGAGAAGATAGGAAAGGCTTGGTGCGCTAGGTGTTCTACGGTATGAACAGTTTCGTAGGCAACCGCCTTATCTAACGATTTTTTGGCAATCACGCGCGCTTCTTCCACCAAGGGAAAACAGCGATTTGGCTCGATATAGTCTGCCACATAAACAATCTTATCTAGCAAGGACATATCACTTGAACCAACGGTATGAGTCTCAATACTACGCAAGATTTCCTTGTCCGTCACGCCCAAATCTTCTTGAATCTTATAAATACCGACCATGCCATGCCAAACATTATTGCCCCATTTTTTTAGTTCTGGGTCAAGCTGATACTTATCAATCAAATCTAAAAATTCTTGGTCTGAAATCTCTTTGGCATAATCGTGGATTAATCCAGCCAGTCCAGCTTTTTCCGTATCATAACCATAACGCTCTGCCAATTCAATGGCGGTTTTTTCCACGCCAAGGACATGGTTAAAACGTTTTTCACTCATAACTGATGCAACTTTACCTAAAAGCTCAACACGTTCAATCCCTGCGGTATAAGCCTCATAAGTCATGATAAATTCCTTCTTTCTCAATGTAGTCAATAACTGCCTGTGGCATTAGGAAATTAGGACGGCAACCATTTTCAAAATGATGACGAATCATACTAGATGAAATATCCATCAGCGGCACATCAACCCAAATGACTGGATAAGACGTTCCAGCTTTGTATTTAGGACGTTGAACACCGACAAATTGTACCATTTTAATCAATTCATCAATTTTATACCATTTTGGCAAATAATCCACCATGTCTGCGCCAATGATGAAATAGTAATCAACATCAGGATTTTTTTCAATCAAAAGCTTCATTGTATCGTAAGTATAGCTAATGCCTTTACGTTCCAATTCAATGGTTTCAATCCCCAACCCTTCAACACCTTCAATGGCTAATTCAAGCATTTTCAAGCGATGTTTTTCATCGATTGTATTTTTCTTATCAACGTGTGGTGGCTCGTATTCGGGCATAAGAAAAACCTTATCCAAACACAATTGTTGGCGAACTTGGTCTGCAACGACGAGATGTGCATTATGAACAGGATTGAAATTACCTCCTAGAATTCCAATCTGCTTACGATTTTTATCTTTTTCTTTCTTCTCCAATTCAACTTTGGTGAATGGAGTTAACAATTCTAATGCCATATTGACTACCTCCAAGCCAGGCGACTTCTTAAACGACTAACTCTTTAAACGACATTGTCAATTCGTAAACTTGACTTTATTGATTCAATTCTTTTACTTTTGGTGAAATTTTACGGTTTTGTTTTTTAGATGATTCTTTATAAAGAATAAGGATACGTCCGATTTTCAAAACAGTATCGCAACCAATTTCATCTTCTAAGATTTCAGCAACTTCGTGAATATCTTCATCGGTATTTTGAAGAAGCGTTACCTTAATCAATTCGCGCGCATCCAAAGCATTTCGGACATTTGTTTTAATTTGGTCATTAAAACCATTTTTCCCAATTTGCACAATTGGTTTCATTGAGTGTGCTTGTGATTTCAAAAAAGCACGTTGTTTTGATGTTAACATAATTATCATATCAGGCATGAAAATCCGCTGAAAACACACTCAACAAAAAATCTTAATTGTTCAGTTGGCTTTTCAGCAAATTTTCCGCCTCTGTTCAAGTCGCTCAAAACTGACCTGAACTTCCTTTCTTTTATTCTTTTAAATCAATGCCTTGCGAAGCAATACTGCCACACCTTCTGGCGCCCAAGCAGCAATTTTAACAGGGCTATCTTGCGAAGCTTTAATGCGAATCCAACCCAGCCCAGAATAAACCACATCCATTTTAGCTTTAATGGTAAATTCATGACGGACTAATTTTGGAAAATCAGCTAATTCCTTGTCTGTCGGTGGTGTTAAAAGACTACCGACATGTTTATCATAGAAAGCATCAGCACCAGCTAATTTAGTACGGTGCAATTTCAAATTATTGTCAAAATAAGCTGTAAAACCTTGCTTGTCTCCTGAGATAAAATCAAAACGTCCCAAACCAGCCAAGAACAGCGTTTGTTCAGGGTTGAGCTGATAAGTTTTCGGTTTAATTTCTTTCTTAGGACTGATGTATTTCAAATTTTTATCCCCAAGATAATGTGCCATTTGGTGACGGTGAATAATCCCTGGTGTATCAAAAATATAACTACCGTCGTCCAATGGAATTTCGATTTTATCAAGGGTTGTTCCAGGGAAGCGAGATGTCGTGATAATATCTTTTTCCCCTGTGATTTCTTTGATGATAGCATTGATAAGTGTTGATTTACCAACGTTTGTAACACCCACGACGTAAACATCACGCCCACGACGTAATTTTTCAATCTTTTCAATCAAGTTCTTGATAGCTTGGTGATTTTGGGCGCTCGTCAAAATGACATCAACTGGACGAAGTCCTTCTTCGTGCGCACGTTCTGTCAGCCATTGTGTCACTTTGCTATCCTTAACTGATTTTGGCAAAATATCCTTTTTATTTCCGACAAGTAGGACGTCATTGCCAGAAACAAAACGTGGCAAGCCAGGGATAACTGAACCATTGAAATCAAAGACATCCACAACATTAACCACAAGGGCGTCACTATCACCAACTTCGTGCAGAAGTTTCAAAAATTCATCATCAGTAATGTGCACATCGGTGATTTCATTGTAATGACGTAATCTAAAACATCTTTGACAATACAATTCGCCACTCCCTAAACCTTTTTCAAGAGCAGCTTTTGGGGTATATCCTGCCTTTTCCTTATCTTCTATTTGAATGTTGGCTCCACAGCCAATACATAATAATTCTTCCATTAAATTCCTTTTTGATATTGAATTTTTCCGTATTTTTCTTCAAGTTTAGCCCAAACACGGCGTTCGCGCCAACGATTAATCTTTGTATTCCAAGCATCAGAAGTCATTAATGGCTTGACCAAAACGGACTGAATATCAGCACGGTGTGCCGCACGAATGTCCGTCATCAACTGGTCACCAACCATGATAACCTCATCACGATCAAAACCATAACGTTTGATTGCCATACTGATACCGCGTGTGAAAGGTTTCATCGCACGGCTAACAAAGTCCACACCAAATCGCGAAACCGCACGATTCACACGAGAATGCTTGTTATTTGATACGACAACAACTGAAATATCCGCCATAGTCATCTCATCTAACCATGCACGTACTTCAGGCGTTCCATCAGGATTATTCCATGCGATTAAGGTATTATCTAAATCCACTAACACGGCATGAATCCCTCGTCGTAATAAATCATCTGCTCTTAAATCATAAACTGCCTCAACCACGAAGGTCGGCCTATAATCGTCTATACTCAAATTCTTCTCCAAAAAATATATTTTACTATTTATTTTAACATATTTGCCAAAATATGGCGAATTGAAAACCATTCCCACATAAGGAAATTTAATGAAAAAAGAGCAGCAAGCCACTCTCTATAAACTTATTTTTCTTTTCCGTCAACAACTCGTAGTAAGATAACAAGTTCGACAGCTGCTAGAATGAGCAAGACGATAAAAGCGTTGCGTGAACCTTGGGCTGTTGCTGCAGAGTAACTAAGGCTGCTGTTTGTTTGACTTAAGGCTACAACCAGTGAAGCGATTGTTGTTCCAACAGCACCAGCAAATTGTTGTAGTGTATTAAAAATTACGTTAGCATCTGCACGCTCCTTAAGTGCTACTTGTTTTTGACCACTTGTCATGACATTACCAAAAGCAATTCCAGTTCCACCCATTGATAAGATGTAGAAAATTGTCAACCAAGCATTTGATAAATGCAAGCCAAAAATACTATAAAGACAAAGAGCAAAGACAAGCATGCTTCCCCCAAAGATAATTGGCTTTTTAGCTCCCAAACGATCCAAGATCCTTCCACTAAATGGAGCAAAGCAAGCACCAATAAACGCTCCTGGAAAAACCAAAAGACCTGCTACCATTGATGTTGAATGATTAACCAATTGAACATAGTTTGGAATCAAGAATGATAATCCCAAGTTAACAAGTTGGAAAAGGAAAAATGCCACGACGTGTCCTGCAAATTTTCCATTTTTCAAAACGGATAACTCAACGATCGGCACAGTCAATTGAGCTGAACGTTTCACAAGCACGGCAAGGCCTGCAATACCAACAAATAGGCTACCTAAAACAGGCAAGCTAAGGAAATCGTAATCAGCAAGGTTATTAATTCCTAAAATCAGACCAATAAAGGCACAAAGAATCACAGTCACGCTAGGAATATCCAATTTTTCATGCGCCACGTCATCTTTTTGTTCAATAGATGTCACACCTAGCACCAAAGAAATTAATAACAACGGAATCAACAGAACAAAAATAAAACGCCAACCTAAGTTTGAAGCGACCAAACCACCAAATGTTGATCCAACCGCTGGAGCGACCGCTGTAATCAACGTTCCCACTCCCATCATTGCACCGATTTTACTCATTGGCACTTGGTCCAAAATGATATTAAACATCAAAGGAAGGGCAATTCCGACGGCAAATCAGATAGTAAAGTGCCTTTTTATTTTTAAATTCAATATATTACTTATTTATTCAAATGAAATTTGCACAGTATTTTCGTTTGTATTTTCTTTTACCTGCTGAATAATTTCTTGAATTTCTTTTTCTAAAAGTTCTTCATTTTCATGTGGTGGCTCCCAATTTTTCATTGAATCTTTAAAAGCTACAAATTTCCCTCCTACTAACATTTCTCCGTCTGCCTTCACCGCATATCCATTTTCTAAATCAAATTTCACGTGTGAGCTACTCCCTGTAATTTTCATTTAATTTACTTCCTTTCAAAAATGATTTTTTCAATTCCTGTTTTTGGGTCAATTGTAGTAATTTGAGTTACGTTAGGATTACTTTTTAATCGAGGTAACTCCACATTTTCCCATATATTGCCAGGTCTCAACTCTGAACCTACTACTGCACGAACCTGACCAGAAACTTGTTCTGCATAAGCTCCTGAAGCCAAGTCCCAAGCTTCCATTGAACTTGGGTTATTAAAATCCCATTCAGGCATTTTAATATTTTTATTCGCTATTGTTGACTCTAAAGTCGTACCGCCTTTACCTTTTGCTACATTTGCTGCTATGTCAGCTCCTCCAACACCATCTGTTCTACCAGACCAGAAAAATGCAGTATCTGGATCTGTTTTTAATTTTGGTCGAATTTCATTTATATTAAATTCACCAGCCCCACTGGCTTTCTCATTTAGGAGCGCTTGTGCAGTTTGAAGATTCTTAGCTTGAGTCATAATATTTTTGTAATTACTTCTACCACTATTCTGGATCATCTTCACGACATGCTCCATCTTCGTGGATGAAGCACCTTTGACCATGCTACTGAAATGATTGTACACCTAAGAAACACTCAAAAAGACTAGAAAAGTCCCTTGAAGTTTCGTACAATAAATACAGTTAGCTTTTGGTAGTTATTGGCAATTTGATTAGTGAGATTGCCCTTACTAGTCAAGACTTTACTAACCTAAGCTGATCAGATATTAAAGTGCCTTTTTTATTTATTTTGTTGTAAAAATGCTTCCAAAATTCGTTTTACTGGTAAACTAGCATTTTTTAATAAATTTTCTGCTTTTCCGATTATTGCCTTGTCTGAAATAATCAAATTTCTGTATGATTCTCCATCAAATGAACGTAATGAATCTAAAGCATATTCAACTACCTCATCATTTTCATGTAGCAATTCTAATAATACATTGAAGCCATTAATACCTGTTTCCTCATCAATACAATAGGCTAACCTAATTTTATACTTTTCTTCCTTATTCTTTAAATTATGAGTTAAATCTTTCCAATCATTTTCTGTAAATCCACTTAATAATTCTTGTACATACAAAAATTCATCATCAAAAAAGTAATTGTCTGAACTATTCTCAGATAAAACTTCATCTACTTTTTCATACATTAATTTCTCCTCCTCTATTTAGTAAATCCTCCTGGAATCGGTGCATTTACTTTCCCTGTTGGATATCCACTTACAATATTATCTCCTAGCTTAATTACATCTATCTCTACACCATCAACAATTGTTCTATGCCATGTTGCTCCGTCTCGTCCTCTAACACTTATTGTAGGTGAGTTACCAACATTCTTAATACTATCTAAAATTTTAGTATCACTCCATCCATTTGGAAAAACTGTACTATTTTTTATTTTAGAAAGATTTCCATCTGGAAATTGGGTAACAATTTTGATGTCTTTTGTACCATCAGGATTAATTTTGATAGTTTCAGTTGCAAAGTTTGGATGGTTATTGTTAATACTTGAAGAATGCCCACCAATTATTTCATTCTTAGTAGGATTTTTCCTTTGTCCCCAAAGGATTTTCTCTTCCATTTCTGGAGTAATAACTGATTTAGCCCCACTAACTTTCTCATTTAGGAGCGCTTGTGCAGTTTGAAGATTCTTAGCTTGGGTCATAATATTTTTATAATTACTTCTACCACTATTCTGCATCATCTTCACGACATGCTCCATCTTCGTGGATGAAGCTCCTTTGACCATGCTACTGAAATGATTGTACACCTAAGAAACACTCAAAAAGACTAGAAAAGTCCTTTGAATTTTTGTACAATAAATACAGCTAGCTTTTGGTAGTTATTGGCAACTTGATTAGTGAGTTCTAGCTTACTAGTCAAGGCTCTATTTTCTCGATTCCAGTCGAGTGGTAGAGTGCCTTTTTTCTATCACTATTTACTGACCTTCTCCTTAATATCTTCCAAACCTCTCATCAAAGCATCTTGAATAACATCAATAGTCGTTTCATATTTAGAATCTTTAGATTTAACGATGTTAACAAATTCTTTAAGTATACCATCTACCATGATAGTAACACCTTCAATTTTTTCTCCAGTTTTCTCATTTTCAAATTCTTCTGTCATCATTGAAATAGTTTTTTTCATTTTCAAAAACTCCTATCTATTAATTACTAAACAAATTATCCCCATTATGACTCAACCAATATTTTTTGCTATTAGGAATTTCATTTTCAAAATCTTTATATTCAGAATCCCAGCATAAAGGAGCATAATCTTCATAGGAAGAAGATTCCGAATAATTTGAGTACAATATTTTTTTATCAAAATCTATATATAAACTAGGTCTATAATCATATTTCCAGCTATCATCTATATCACTTTTATTTTTCAATAAAGATTTTCTTAATTCTTCAACAGTTGCTTTATTTTGTTTAATTAAATTAAGAAATTCTAAGAAATTAGAGGTATCTAGAACTAAATTATTTTTTCTACTACCATCAATATAATCAATATTAACATTATATCCTCTATTTTTAAATGCTTCTATACGCTTCTGATAATCTAAAAACCAAATCTCCTTATCAGAAACATACCATGTCAAATCTCCATCTAAAATTACTGCAACGATTATATTTTCTGTATAATTTGGTATTAAGTTCATTATTTTCCACCTTTAATTACTTTAATGCTAACCGCATTTTCTTCAATCCATTCAGGCCATGGTTCAGGAAACTCTATACTAACTCCTGGTGTTGTTGGGGCTGTTAGCTTCGGAGCAGTTCCTCCTTGACTAGCTGGATTATTTTGATATCCTGCTTGTGGAACTGTATTTTCTTTTACAAAGTCATCAAACCATTTAGGAACTTCAAGTTCAACTATATCAGCTCCAGGTCTTTTGTTTTCTACATAATACTTAGCATGCTCACCATTATCAATACTTATATTTAAGTTTGTGCCTTTTTTGTTAATAAAAATATTTCCATCCCCATCAACAACAATTCTATCTTGACTGGATTTATTTCCTTGACCACCTTGAACTCTACGATAAGTAACTGTTTCTTCTGCTACATCAAGTCCACTGGCTTTCTCATTTAGGAGCGCTTGTGCAGTTTGAAGATTCTTAGCTTGAGTCATAATATTTTTGTAATTACTTCTACCACTATTCTGGATCATCTTCACGACATGCTCCATCTTCGTGGATGAAGCACCTTTGACCATGCTACTGAAATGACTGTACACTTAAGAAACATTCGAAAAGACTAGAAAAGTCCCTTGAAGTTTCGTACAATAATACAGCTATCTTTTGTTAGCTACTGGCAACTTGATTAGTGAGTTTAGACCTTACTATTCGAGGCTTTATCACTTACCATTTTTATTTTATAAAAACTATATCTCCAAACTGATTTTAACTTGTTTTAAAAGTTCTATTAATGCACTTTCTTCTGAATTTTTTTCTATCTCTTTTTTTACGTTCTCAGCTAAATAATCATAAAAAGTTTTAAAGTCTAAATATGCTATTTGATCTACTTCGACAGCTGGAGAACCTAATTCAACTAAAACATGATTATCATCTAATGTTTTAGGTAACTGCATCATATCGTAGTCATCTAAATCATTTTTAAAAGAAACAAAAACTATTTCTATTCCATATCCTTTTTCTTCTTTAAAAGCAGATAAAGCTCTTTCTAAATCTTTTCCACTTACTATTGAAAAATAGGTTAACATTAATTGATCTATACTTTTCTTATCATTTAAAATTTGAAATTCATTTTCCATAGTATCACAATCCAATCATTCTAATTTAATACAGGGAAAAAATTAGTTACTTCTCCTGCGTCATTTAAATAGCCTATAAATTTTACACCGTTTGGAGAAGTTCCAATAATTGTTCGACCGTCTGGTTGGATTTTCCCATTATTCATGGCAGTCTGCCCCCATTCATACATTTGATTGTCACTAATTTTTGTTGGGTCATAAACTGTTTTTGGTTTTTCAATATTCTTATAAGATATTGGTTCCGCAACATTACCAGCCATATCTTTTCTAGGTATTTTGTATTCAACTTCATAAATGCCATCAATAGTTGGGTGTGGTTTTTTTGAAACAATCAAGTCTTCTGGATTAAATCCTTGATTTTTAAGTGCATTGTTGAAATCATCCATATTATGACCACCAACAACCCCTCTTTTAGTATTGACCACCTCTACATTTTTCAAATGATTCTTTGAATTATTTCCAAATTTGAAATTATTAGCCCCACTGGCTTTCTCATTTAGGAGCGCTTGTGCAGTTTGAAGATTCTTAGCTTGAGTCATAATATTTTTGTAATTACTTCTACCACTATTCTGGATCATCTTCACGACATGCTCCATCTTCGTGGATGAAGCTCCTTTGACCATGCTAATGTTTTTACTGAAAGAGGTTAATCCTTTCACACCACCAAATACTCCTAAAGCGCCTGTCCCAAATCTGAACCAACGTTCACCAGTACCTAATTCGCGGCCACTGAACAAATCCTTTCCAACTGCCGCATTAAGCATCTCATAGCCACCTAAAGCAACGCCAAGAGCCATACCAGCAGGCGGACAAAAAATTCCAACCACAACGGTCGTTGCCAAAGCAGCCATATTGAACCAAAATTCTTTTTTCTTCTGTCCATCGGAGATTGATTCATACTCAAATGCCCCAGAGTAAAGAGCAGCTTTTTGGTAGTCCACGTATTTTATTACATTACTTTTCTTCTGATAAATTTTTTTCTCCTAGAAGTATCAATGTTTTCAATTCTTCTTCTGTAAATAAATCTTGATTATCAGGAACTTTTATCAATAACTCTGGGAATTTTCTTACTCGTTCATTTTCTTCATCTTCTGTATTTTTTTCTGGCCACAAACCAGTCTCAGCATATATCATTACTTCATAAGCATCGTCATAGGATCTGAAAGCTTTATCTGCCAATTCTTTGGTTATTGGGTAAGAAACTGTCTGGTCAAATGGCCCTTGAGGCCATTCAATTGTGTACGTATTATCTTTTTTTTACAACTGCAAAACCATTTCCTGGAAATATTTCCTCCATAGTTATCCGCCTTTCTTTATTTAAATACATCTATTACTTTATATCCATCTGAGAGGATCTGATTAATAACTGCTTCTGGGATTCCTGCATTTGTAAAACCACCTGGTATCCACATTCCTTGCCAAGCTCCAGCTTCATTACCCGATGGAACTCTTAAAATACACCTTCTTTTTCTAATTTTTTTAAAACCTTGTAACTCTCTCTATTATCTACGGTTATATTCTTTACAACTAGGTTATACCTCATGTGACGTATTCCTATCAGTAAAGAGACACTTAGTGCAGAAAGACCTACAATAAACAACCACATAAACTCATAGTTACTAAAATAAATCATGCTAGTTATTACAAACATTGATACCATAAAAAGCAAACTTCTATTTATGATTTTCCTTGATTTATATGCTTTTCTTAAAATTTAATCTTCTTTCAATTTTGCTAGCCTTAAGTATTATAGTCGTTAAATAATAATAGTACTGCATATCAAATAATTCTTATTTGATATCATAATAATCTTCGTAAGATTTACCATCATTAAATCGTTCACTAAGATGATCAATATCATAATCAATCGGTTTAGCATGGCGGAGATATTTAGACACCACCTCATACTTATGACGAAAAGAACGATGAAAATTAAAACTTTCTCCCGCTAAAACATAAGTTTTACCATTTTCTCTAATGGTTTCATATTCACTAATAGCTCCCGAAGCATAATAAAATGAGAAAGGCACAAAAAAGATAAAAACTGAACCAACAACTAAGCCAAAGCCTAGAACTAACTTTTCTAACCAACTATCCTCATAGATATAGAGGATATTAACAACAATTCCGAAAAGAAATGCAATTACTGATAAAGAAAATAGATAGTAATCATAATTAATTCGTAAAGCTAAATCTTGACTAGCCAGCCCTATTTTAGTCAACTTATCGAAAAATGTCAATAAAACAAAAACAAGATTAAACCATAGCAGCCAGTTAGACTTCTTCCTGAAGTAAACGATACAGAAGACTAAACTGATGACTAGTAATAATAAAACGAACATATGTCAACTCCAACTTGTTATCTTAATTTATCATAACAAAAGGCTAGCTCAAAAGTTGATTTTTTACCCTAGTCTTCTTTCAATTTTGCCAACTCTTGTGCCAACAATTTAAGGGCAACTTGTGGGTTTGCTTTACCTTTTGTGGCTTTCATCAAGAATCCAGTGAAGGCTTTATCGGCATTACGTTTACCAGACTTGAAGTCAGCAACAGCAGCTTCATTGTCCTCAAAGACTTGGTGGATAATCGGAATAAGCACAGCAGGGTCAGAAATTTGAACCAAACCAGCTTTTTCAACGTATTCACGCGCAGAACCACCATTTTTAGCCAAATGAAGAAAGACTTTCTTAGCAATTTTTGATGAAATAGTGCCGTCAGCAATGATAGCAAGCATTTCAACAAGATTTTCAGGTGTTAACAAGATTTCTGGAAGTGTCTTATTTTCGCTGTTCAAGAATTGAGCAACTTCACCCTGCAACCAGTTAGAAACGTGTTTAGCATCACCACCAAGCGCAACTGCACTTTCAAAGAAATCAGATGTTGCTTTCGTTGCTGTCAATTGCGCAGCATCATAAGCTGTCAAACCAAATTCATTGACGTATTTGGCACGACGGTCTTTTGGAAATTCTGGCAATGTTTTGCGAACTGATTCAATCCATTCGTCTGACACTTCGTAAAGTGGTAAGTCTGGTTCTGGGAAATAACGATAATCTGATGACCCTTCCTTAATACGCATCAAGATTGTTTCACCAGTTGATTCATCATAACGACGTGTTTCTTGTTGAATTTGACCACCTGAACGAAGAACTTGTGCTTGGCGTTTTTGCTCATAGATAAGCCCTTTACGCACGTTGTTAAATGAGTTCAAGTTTTTCAATTCAGCTTTCACACCAAATTCTTCTTGACCATATGGACGAAGAGAGATGTTGGCATCCACACGCATAGAACCTTCTTCCATTTTAACGTCAGAAATACCAGTGTATTGGATGACTTCTTTAAGAGCTGTTAAGTAAGCATAAGCTTCTTCTGGTGAACGCATATCAGCTTCTGAAACGATTTCAATCAACGGCACACCTTGACGGTTAAGGTCAACATAAGAATAACCATCAGTACCGTGAGTATTTTTACCAGCATCTTCTTCCAAATGAGCACGTTCGATACGAATTTTCTTAGTTGAGCCATCTTCAAGCTCAATTTCAATCCAACCATTGTAGCCAATTGGCTCATCAAATTGTGAAATTTGGTAAGCTTTTGGATTATCAGGATAGAAATAGTTTTTACGGTCAAAGTGCATATTTTGGTGAATATCCATGTTAAGTGCCAAGGCTGCTTTAATACCAGCGTCAATAACACCTTTATTCATCACAGGAAGAACACCTGGGAATGACCAGTCGATAACATTTGTATTGGCATTTTCTTCATTACCAAAATGTGCTGATGTCGGTGAAAAAATCTTTGAATTTGTATTTAACTCAACGTGGACTTCAAGCCCGATGACTGTTTCAAAGTTCATTATTTGTCACCTCCAAAAATAATCGGTTGTTGTTTATGATAATCAGTTGTTGCTTCAAAGGCTGCTGCAGCTTGGTAGATAGTTTCTTCGCTGTATTTTGGACCAATCAATTGCATACCAACTGGAAGCCCTTGAGCAAATCCAGCAGGAATTGAAATCCCTGGAAGCCCAGCCAAGTTGACAGGAATTGTCAAAATATCTGCCAAATACATAGCAACAGGGTCATGATTAAGGGTATCCAAACCAAAGGCTACACTTGGAGCAGTTGGACCTAAAATCAAATCATAATCCGCAAAGATTTTTTCAAAATCACGAATAATCAATGTACGAACTTGACCAGCTTTTTTGAAGTAAGCATCATAGTAACCTGATGACAAGCTAAATGTACCAAGCATGATACGACGTTTCACTTCATCACCAAAACCTTCGCTACGTGTATTAACGTAAATATCTTCAAGATTGTTGTAGTTTTCAGTGCGGTAACCGTAACGAATACCGTCAAAACGTTGCAAGTTTGAAGAAGCTTCTGATGAAGCAATGATATAGTAAACCGCTACGCCATATTTACTGTATGGAAGGCTAACTTCCTCAACCGTTGCACCAAGTTTTTCAAAGTGTTTAGCCGCTTTAAGAATTGTTTCTTTCACTTCTGGGTCGATACCTTCACCAAGATATTCTTTTGGCAAAGCAATTTTCATGCCTTTAATATCTTGACCAATTTTAGCTGTGAAATCAGCCACTTCGCGGTCAGAAGATGTCGCATCTTTAGCATCATGACCAGCAATCACATTTAACAATTGCGCATTTTCTTTAACAGTTTGGGCAAATGGACCAATTTGGTCAAGTGAGCTACCAAATGCAATCAAACCAAAACGTGAAACACGTCCGTAAGTTGGTTTCAAACCAACAACACCATTGAAGGCTGCAGGTTGGCGAATAGAACCACCAGTATCTGAACCAAGTGATAAACGAACTTGACCTGACGCTACTGCAGTTGCAGAACCACCAGATGATCCACCAGGAACTTTAGTTTGGTCCCAAGCATTTTTAGTTTTCTTGAAGTATGATGTTTCAGTTGAACCACCCATGGCAAATTCGTCCATATTTGTTTTACCGACAACAATCATATCCTTACCGTAAAGTTTTTCAACCGCAGTTGCATCAAAAATGGGTTCATAGTTGTAAAGCATTTTAGACGCTGCTGTTGTTAAAATACCACGTGTTGAAATGTTATCTTTAACAGCCAAAGGAATCCCTGATATCACATTATCAGCATCGATACCTTTTTCATCGATAGCTTTTGCTTGTGCAAGCGCAGCTTCTTCAGAAACAGTGATGAATGAATCAACAGCTGCTTCACGTTCTTTAATATCTTCAAGTGTTGCCTTGGTTAATTCAACCGCTGAGATTTCTTTATTGACAAGAAGATTATGCAACTCATCAATTGATTTTGTATTAAATGACATTAGGCATCTCCTCCGTCCTCTAAGATAGCAGGAACTTTAATATAGTAATTTTCAGATTGAGGCACATTTTTAAAGAGCTCATCACGGTCATCACCAGCTACTGCCACATCTTCACGCATAACAGTCTTACGATCCGCCATTGTTGTCGTTACAGGGACGCCCTCTGTATCAACTTCATTCAAGAGTTCTACCATATCTACAATTTTAGACAAAGTTGTCGCAAATTCTGCTGTTTCTTCTTCAGAAAAGGACAATTTTGACAAATCAGCCACATGACGAACTTCTTCTTCAGAAATTTTCATCTCTATCTCTCCTTGATTAAATTAAATCGTAACCTAAATTACAATACAGTCCTTAAAATTATACCATATTTTAAGCCTCTTTAACATGAAAAAAGAAGTGGTCTACCACTTCTTCCAAGCTTTTAAACAATCTTTGCACCTAAGACATTTTTAAAATGATTTAGTGCAAACTGATGATTTTCCTCTGTTAAGCTCGCGACTGCTTCCGCAGGAATTTCAACATCATATCCTAAATTGTAAGCATCGATGGCTGTATGAAGGACACAAATATCCGTCAAAACGCCTGTCAATACAACAGTTGTCACATGACGTTCACGCAATCGAATATCTAAATCCGTCCCTGAAAAGGCTGAATAATGACGTTTATCCAACCAAAAGACTTTGCTATCTTCCTTGATTTCTGCATATAAATCAGCTAACTGACCATATAAATCACGACCACTTGTTCCCTTGATATTATGAGGTGGGAACAATTTTGTCTCTGGATGAAAATCATCCCCCTCATCGTGACCGTCAATAGCAAAGAAGATATAATTCCCTGCTTCATAGGCTTCTTTGGTGATATGCGTAATAGCTTCTTCAATAGCTTGTGCTGGCTTTCCAGCCGTTAACTTGCCATCATCTGCTACAAAATCATAGGTATAGTCAATTGAAATAAGAGCTTTTTTCATTAATTATATTCCTTTAATTTATCGAAGATACCTTCATTGATGACTTTAAGGTAAGTTCCTTTCATACCCAATGAACGACTTTCGATAATCCCCGCAGATTCCAATTTACGTAGGGCATTAACAATAACTGAACGTGTGATACCAATGCGGTCAGCAATAACTGATGCAGTTAAGCGACCTTCTGTACCGTCTAATTCACCCAAAATAGCTGATACAGCTTTCATTTCTGAGTAAGATAGCGTGTTAATAGCCATATTAACAGCTGTTTGTTTACGAATAGTTTCTTCAAGATTTTCAGTTTGAAGATTAAGCAATTGGATACCAACTACTGTTGAGGCAATTTCAACAAGAATCAAATCATCTTCTGAGAATTCTTTATCATTACGCCAAATGATAAGAGAACCTAGACGCATACCGCCACCATAGATTGGCGCAATAGTTGTCAAGCCATCAGGGTAGGTGTCTTTTGATTCTACTGGGAAAATAGTCAATTCATTATCCACAGACAAGTTTGCCTCTGTGTCGTAAACACGACTAGCCGCTTTAACATAGCTTTCTGGGAATTGTTTAGCGTCAAAGAATTCCTCTACGCGGTCAGTATTTGTTTTATACTTCATTGCATAACCAAGGAGGGTACCTCCTCCGTTGATGATGCAAGAGTTACAATCAATGATATCAGCTAATTGTGCAGCCATTGCGTTATATGGCAATTCAGTGTCTAAGCTGTCAATAGAACGTTGCAAAATTGATGTAATCTTTCGTGTTTTTTCTAATAAATTCGGCATTTTCTACTTCCTTTGCGTTATTTGCGTTATTTGCGTTATTTGCGTTATTTGCGTTATTTGCGTTATTTGCGTTAT
>ERZ1034949.192-NODE-192-length-42785-cov-15.753265_pt1 | contig 42785 bp, 37 predicted proteins | sample MGYA00520590_ERZ1034949 | MGnify/ENA primary metagenome ERZ1034949 (study PRJEB33766, sample SAMN09781752) | gut metagenome | biome: gut microbiome | host: Homo sapiens | place: Madagascar | study: EMG produced TPA metagenomics assembly of the PRJNA485056 data...
CTTGTGAATTTAAATTCAAAAATCCACCAATAAATGTAAGAAGTGTTGGCAACTTTTTTAAGCTATGCTACTATTATGGAGTTGTAGGAGGAGGAAATGATGATCGAAATCATAACTACGGTAGAAACTTTTGAACAAGCAAAAGAATTACTTGAAGCAGGAACAGATACTTTGTATTTTGGCGAGGAACTATTTGGTTTGCGATTACCTGCGTCGTTTACAAGAGAAGAACAACGTCAATTAGTTGAATTGGCGCACACATATGGTAAAAAAGTAAATATTGCGATGAATGGGATTATTCATCCTGAAAAAATGAAAAAAGTACCTGAATATCTACAATTCCTGAAAGAAATTGGGGTAGATCAACTGATAGTAGGTGATACAGGTATCATATATACCATGAAGAAACATCCAGAATGGCGTATTCCCTACATTTTTGATGCAGAAACGTTAGTTACTAGTGCTAGACAAATCAATTTTTGGGCGAAAAGAGGAGCTGTTGGAGCTGTTTTAGCTAGAGAAGTTCCTTTTGAAGAAATGAAAGCCATGGAAGAAAAACTAAATGTTCCGGTAGAAATTCTAGTGTATGGTGCTACTTGCATTCATCAATCAAAACGTCCTTTATTGCAAAATTATTATCATTTTACCAAACAAGAAGAGCGAGTAGATCGTGATCGGGGATTGTTTATTTCAGAACCTAAGAAAGACGACACACATTATTCCATCTATGAAGACACTCATGGGACCCATATTTTTGCCAGCAATGACATCAACCTGTCAAAAGAATTAGGGTTATTGTATCAACATCAGTTCCGTACATGGAAACTTGATGGTTTATTTACCCCAGGAGAAAATTTTGTAAAAATTACCAAAGCATTTGTGGAAGCGAAAGAACAAATCCTTGCAGGTACTTGGAATGAGGAAAGTGCTGAAATATTAAGCAAAAAGATAAGTGAATTACATCCTCAAAATCGTGAATTAGATACTGGCTTCTTCTATATTGATCCTGAAGCCATCAAGTAAGGAGTATGACGAGAAAAAATGACAACAAAAAGAAAATTGAAACGACCCGAAGTCTTAGCTCCAGCTGGGACACTTGAAAAATTAAAGACAGCGATTCATTATGGCGCAGATGCAGTCTATATTGGCGGAAATGCTTATGGACTAAGAAGTCGCGCAGGTAACTTTACCTATGAAGAGATGGCTGAAGGCGTAGCTTTTGCAAAAGCACATAACGCAAAAGTATATGTTGCTGCAAATATGGTGACACATGAAGGAAATGAAGAAGGTGCTGGAGAATTTTTCCGTCAATTACGTGATGTCGGAATTTCTGCCGTAATTGTTTCAGATCCAGCGCTGATTGAAATATGTGCGACAGAAGCACCGGGCTTACCGATCCATTTATCGACACAAGCATCTGCCACTAACTTTGAAACTCTTGAATTTTGGAAAGAAGAAGGATTAGAGCGTGTCGTTTTAGCTCGTGAAGTTTCTATGGAAGAAGTGGCTGAGATTCGTAAAAATACGGATGTGGAAATTGAAGCCTTTATCCATGGTGCGATGTGTATTTCTTATTCTGGCCGTTGTACCTTATCTAATCACATGTCAATGCGTGATGCTAATCGTGGGGGCTGTTCACAATCTTGTCGTTGGAAATATGGATTATTTGATATGCCTTTTGGCCAAGAAAGAAATCATCTGACAGAAAACGGCGAAATAGAAGAAGAATTTTCAATGAGTGCAGTAGATATGTCGATGATCGAGCATATCCCGGAATTGATTGAAAATGGGGTAGATAGCTTTAAGATTGAAGGAAGAATGAAATCAATCCACTATGTCTCTACAGTTTCTAATGTTTATAAAGCTGCGGTCGACAGTTATATGGAAGACCCTGAAAATTATGTCTGCAAGCAAGAGTGGATTGATGAGTTATGGAAAGTGGCACAACGGGAACTTGCTACAGGATTTTATTACAATACACCAACAGAAAATGAACAATTATTTGGGGAACGTCGTAAGATCCCTGTTTATAAATTTGTAGGTGAAGTAATGTCTTATGATGAAAAAACCAAAATTGCAACGATCCGTCAACGAAATCTATTTTCTGTGGGAGATGAGATCGAATTTTATGGTCCAGGATTCACTCATTTTAGCCAAACGGTTGAGGTAATGTACAATGAAGAAGATGAATCCATTGACCGGGCACCAAATCCGATGATGATTTTAACTATGCCAGTGACACAACCTGTAAAACCAGGAGATATGATTCGGAAAAGAAAATAAAAGCATACGCTAATCAATCCAATAAAAATAAAGCATCAAAGTTATATTATCTGTTTAAACGTGTTAAACTTATTTTTTGTAAGGATAAAAACAGTAGAGAAGAAATTTTTCTTGAAAATTTATCCAAAGTAAGAAGAAAAGCAAGCATCTTCTTAAATTAGGAGGCATAGCATGAAAACGTATGATTATATAGTTATCGGTGGTGGTTCTGGAGGGATCGCCTCTGCGAATCGTGCCGGAATGCACGGTGCAAAAGTTTTATTAATTGAAGGAAATGAACTTGGTGGGACTTGTGTGAATGTTGGTTGTGTACCCAAAAAGGTAATGTGGCAAGCCAGCACGATCCTAGAAACAATGGAACGAGATGCTTCAAGTTATGGGATCCAAGCAGATGTAAAAAAAGTAGATTTTAGAGAGTTAGTTGAAAAGCGTGAGAAATATATTGACTTTTTACATGGTGCGTATCAACGTGGCTTGGATAGTAATCAAGTGGATGCAATTAAAGGATATGCTACCTTTATAGACAGTCAAACCGTGGAAGTAAATGGGGAAACCTATCAAGCAACAAAAATTCTGATTGCAACTGGTGGTAAGCCTAGCAAAATGACGATCCCTGGTGGCGAATATGCAATTGATTCAAATGGCTTCTTTGAGATGACAGAATTGCCAAAACGGACAATTGTTTTAGGAGCAGGTTATATTGCCGCAGAACTTTCTGGTGTTTTACACGGGCTAGGTAGTGAGGTAATGTGGGCGTATCGAAAAGAACGTCCATTACGAACTTTTGATAAAATGCTATCTGATAACTTAGTTGAGATGTATCAAGAAGCTGGGATCAAAACTTACGCTGGACATATAGCTAAAGAAATCATCAAAAACGACAATGAGTATACAGTTGTATTTGAAAATGGTGAACGACTCTCTGGTGATTGTGTATTGTTCGCAGGTGGTCGAGTGCCTAATACCGATCAATTAGGATTAGAAAATACCCAAGTAAAATTAGATGAACGTGGTTTTATAAAAGTTGATAAATATCAAAATACCACAGATCCACATATTTTTGCGGTGGGAGATGTGATCGGTAAAATTGATTTGACACCAGTGGCAATTGCTGCAGGTCGACGTTTATCTGAACGGCTATTCAATGGGAAAGAAAATTCTTATCTAGACTATCACTTAGTACCAACAGTTGTATTTACCCATCCACCGATTGCAACGATCGGTGTAACAGAAGATGAAGCATTGGCTACCTATGGAAGTGATCAGATCAAAGTTTATCGTTCACGATTTACACCTATGTATTTTGCATTGAATGACTATCGACAAAAATGTGAGATGAAATTGATTTGCGTAGGAGAAGAAGAAAAAATCATTGGCTTACATGCAATTGGTATTGGTGTCGATGAAATGTTACAAGGCTTTGCTGTTGCAATTAAAATGGGCGCGACAAAAGCAGATTTTGATGATACGGTCGCTATCCATCCAACTGGTGCAGAAGAGTTTGTTACTATGCGATAGAAAGTATAACTATAGTGCGAGTCCAAAGTTAGTTTTTAGACTAACTTTGGACTCGCACTATATTTTTATGCTGTGATACCGATGTTAAACGAGCAATGATGTAACTCCCTTATGCATAAAGAAGTTCTTTTAGGTTGCTCCAAAAAGCAGAAGTGGGAATTTTTGATATTTTTAACATATTAGTCGAGATCTTTGTTTGATTTAGCTCGATATCAGTTAAAATTAGGTCATATTGATTGATTTTCACATAATCAACAGAGAAAATATTTTCTTGATACATATCAATTTTATATAACGACGGAAATTTTTTTAACAGCAGTTGTTTATAGAAAGACAAAATCCGTTCTTCCTGATAAGAAACAATGACGATGGATAAATGTTTTTTATAAGGAAGGAGTGTTGATAATAATTGTGGAGATAATGTAATCAGTTCTAAAAATAATTCTTCATAAAGTAATTGGTTTTCTTTGATTTCAGTCAAACCGGCTTGTTCGATTGAATTTTCATAAGCTGATAATAGTTTTTCTGATTCTTTGATAAATGTTTGTGATAAAAGATCTATGTATGTCGTCTTAAAGGATTGCAATCGTTCATTAAAATGGATAAAGTCATTTAGTCTTTGTATGTCGTTAGGAGATAAGGTAATATCTATGCCCATATAACGATAAAAACTATGAACTAAATTTTGTAATTTCTTTTGCTCCATTAATTCATCATTTTTTGAATTAAAAAAATATAAATGACTATATGAACTTAATAGGTTATGGACATTTGACTTTGTAATACTAAAATTATATTTCTTTTCAATGATCGAACAAAGAACGGTACTTTTTGTCAATAAGTCAAAAAATAATCGTTCACTTTCGGTTTCTTTTTTTAAAGGGTAATCAATTATGTGTCGTTGTCCGATACGAATAATGGACGTATAAAAATAGTAACTATTTAAAATTAACTTATATGTACTTACTGAAGAAAACGTATGGTTTTTATTATGATAACGTTGTAACAAGTCAAATATATAGTCAAAATGTGGTAGTTGCTGCGGGGTATAAATTTCACGAAACATGCTACAAAAAAAATGCCGTATAAAACTTTCGTCACCTGTAATTTGTAACTGAGAAGCAACTTTGATCATGATTGGCCAGTTTCTTTCAGAAAAATATTCATTGATTTTAAAAATAATTCGCCGAATACTGGTTTCACTTAAAAATAATGTTTCAGCGAGTTTTGACAAAACAGGTTCATTAATAAAAATCGTTTTTAAGATTTGAACGTTCGTAGAATGATTTAGTATTTTTTTGATTAAGTCTTCCAGATTCATATCATTAGGCATTTTTAATGTTATGATTTGATACTGATCAATTTTAACGACAACAGGTGAATAGGTGTGGTTAAAAAAAACAATGTCACTTAATAATGTTTTTTTTGTCACATTTAATTGCTTTGTTAGCGTGTTGCACTCAATTGATGACATACCCAGAAGTAATGCTAACTTGACTTGTCTTTCTGAAGTTTTTTCCAGTATATTAAGTTCTTTCATCATCATTTTGGATTTCAAAATCTTAGAAATCGCTTCCTCCCACCTTTCTCTTATGGTATATAAATTATTTTATCATATATTTTTGTTATGTTAGTGTTTTTTTTATAAATTTCTATACTTGTTTTTTATTAACTTTATAGTAAATCGTTAATGGTTATTTGTTACATTGGTTATTATTGTATTTAGTTATTGTTATTTAAAAAATGGAATAGATATATTCTATATGATTGGATTTTTAAATTTTATATTTTAACACAATTCAAATATTTTTGAGAACTTAAATTTCTAAAACTAGAAAAAAACATACGGGAAATTAAAGGAATTGACTGTACGATACTCTTACATGATGTTTAATAGAAGGGAGTTTTGTACTTATGGGGTTACTTGAAAAGCAATTAGAAAGGCAAGTTACCTTACTTTATTTGTTAAATACTAGGTCTTCCAATCTTAACAAACTAGCAAGGAAGCTGACAATTACCGATAAAACACTAATTGCTGATATTGAACACTTCAATGATTCCTATTTTCCTGTTCATATTGAGGTAAATAATCACAAAGAAGTGAGTTTGACGATACCGAACAATGTCAATTTAGATGATATTTTTGTAAAAATACTGAATAATTCAATTAATGTCAAAATACTAAAATACATAGTCATATACGAACCAACACTAACTGAAATTTCTCAATCTTTATTTTTGAGTAAAACAAGTATTCGCAGGATTGTGTCAAAAATAAACAATTATTTTTATACAGAGACCATAAATATTCAGATCGATTTACAAGCAAAATTAATGGTAGTTGGCAATGAAACGGAAATTAGACGTTTATTTGCATGCATGTTTAAAGAGATGTATCGAATACAAGAGTTTGCTTATTTTGATTCTATCTATCAATTAATACGTAGGTGTCTCAAAGCACAAAATAAAACGGCTAGTGCTCCTAAAATTATTTATTCGGTGTATTACATTTTTCTTTCGATCATTCGTATAGGTCACAAACACTTTGTACCGGAAGATGAGTTGGAGAATAAAGAAATGGTTGTCACTGAGCTTTTAACAGTAATTCAAAAAGATACGGTCTTTACAACGTTGATGAGTCAAAAATATAAGTTTAATGTAACTAGAAATAATGTAGCAAATGTCTTAAGTTCCTCTTTCGGCTTGCTCTTTACAACAGATACTAATCGCCAGACAATCATGCCTAAGAAAATTGAAACTTTTCTTACTCATTTTTATTATTTACTTAATATTGAAGGATCGGTCAGTAAAAGAACCATCGACTACTTATCTGACTTTATCAATTTTTATAAAGAATTAATGATCTTTAAAGTCAGTTATGCGGATATATTTTATCAAAAAGTGATGCAAAACAATCCTAAGATTTGGCAAGCGTATCATCATTCCGTAAAGTTTTAGGCCTAAAACGCAAAAATGATCAAAAAAAAGTGCGACAGGAATTACGATCTGATTCAAAAAGTCAGAATAACATCCAGGGAACAAAACAGTCGACAGATCAACCAAAAGTGAATATGCAAAAGAAACAGCTAAAAAAAGAACAGTTAAAAAAAGTAGCAGAAGAAACAAAAAAAGGCAATTTGGTTGCTCGTTCTTCTAAGGATAGTACCCCTTACAGCTACACTGCTTACAAAGATCAAAAAGGATTTGCACCTCAAGATTCAGTGAAATCCACCAAAAAAAAATGGTACAATATTTTTGGTAAGGGTAAAAAGACGAAAGTTGTCTATGTAAATCCTACAAAAGGCGTCGGCAAAAAGGGTGGGTTCTTCAAGAAATTTCTAGGTAAAAAAAATCAGCGTCAAAATTTTTAGATATGGCTCAAAAGCTGTCACCAAAAGGGCAAGCAAAAGAAGCGGCTATGAAAATGCTTGGTGGGCGAGATGAAAAGGGAGATTTAACGATTATCGGGATCCTCATTACGCTGATTTTTTTTAGTGATTACAATCAAGGCGCTATTGATCATCGCGATAGTTATCGTTATACTGGCGATCATTCTCGTGGTAATCTCGGTTGTTTTAGCGATTTGGACTTTTATTGTCGCCTTGTTCACATTGAAAACAGAAGATATGGCGATCGCTGAAGCATTTGAGTATATTTCCTATTTGGATGCCTCTAAAAATAGAGATGTTTATAATCGTTACAATCAATTAGTTGAAGAACATGATGAAGTTTATTTTGAAGTGAATGGAATGGTTGCCGATCCGGAACAATTTTCGTTTGCTTCAAATGGGGATAACTATATCTATTACTTAAATGCCAAATATGAAAATTATAATATTAAAAATAGTGCGCTTCCTAATTATCTGAAACGACTAAAAGACCAAACATCCATGAGTCCTCCATTATATATGTCTTTTTATGCCCAGTTTAAAGATAAGTATTCACCAATGGAGGAAGAGCCAGTTAAGATTGCAAAAGTAGAAGATGAACTTCGCGCAATCCATGATGGCACTTTTACATACAAAGTCGAATTTGAAGAAGATAAAGATACAGAAGAAAAAGTTAAAGACAAAGACAGCGTCACGCTGAATGTCAAAGTACAAACGATTGCTGAATTTCTTGATTTAGATCCTCAAATCGAACTCTATTCAAACAATAAAGTGATAGGAACGATCTCAGCATTCTCACAAGATGAAATCGATAAATATTATCCTGTGTTAGAAATCGATCGTTTTCAGGATAATATTTTTATGGATAATCCTTTAGGGAAAGTTTCGTATGCTTCTGTTATTGGTAATTATGGTTATCGCGGTCGGGACGATGCCAATATGAATGATGAAATAATCATTGATGCGAAACCACAAACGCCTGTCTATGCCACATCAAACGAGAAGGTAACAGAGATCAGTACGCGTACGGCTCGAGATCTAAATGGGAAAAAGCAAACGACAACAAGTATCAAAACGGAAACAGGGAAATACCAAGCTTATTATATTAATGTGACGCCGATCATACGTGAAGGAGCTTCTTTAGAAAGCGGAGATTTGATTGGTTACACAAGTGACAAATTTGACGGTAATTTATTGATGATCATGAAAGAAAAACGAATCTTCCTCTACCGCAATCCAGAAATCAATCCGACAATTTTTATTGAAAATTTGGTTTATGGAAATCGTACGAAATTAAGTCAGTATGATCGAGAACAATCGCAAGGTGAGCTTATTTATCCACCTGAAAAAGTGGTTCAATGGCGAGAAAAAGTAGTAACAGAAGCAAAAAAACAGAACATTGAATCATTTACCAATGTCATACTATCTATAATCTGGGTAGAAAGTGGTGGGGATGGTGAAACCGTTCCGGATATTATGGGAATTGCTAAAGCACAAAATTTGAATCAAACGATCAACCCAGAAAAGTCAATTGAATTAGGTGTAGCTTATTTTGCAAATTTAATAAGAAAAGCACAAATGTATCAATTAGGTAACTTAGCAGCGATCCAAGCTTACAATTATGGGGAAGACTATTTGGACGAGTTGATCCGTACAGATAGTAAATATACATTTGAGCATAGCAAAGCTTATGCGCAAGAAAGAAGTAATGGGGAAGTTGTTTCTTATAATAAGGGCGTGGCTTTAGATCTTGGCTATAACTGGCGTTACGCATTTGGTGATATGTTCTATGCACGCTTAATTTCTTACAACCTCTCAAACTCTACTGGCAAGTTGGTAGAGGTGGCAACTAAAGAAATCGGTACGTTAAATGGCAATAAATATTGGGAGTGGGCTGGCTATGAGAGCCGAATGGAGTGGTCTGCGATCTTTGTTACTTGGGTAGCAGAACAAGCAGGATATCTCAGTCAAGGTCGTGTACCGAATACTGTAAGACCGTTAGATATGTTCAATTGGTACAAAAAGAATAATAAATTCAAAGCCACTGATATAGGCTATATCCCGCAACCAGGGGATTTGATTTTCTTTGATTGGAAAGGTAATAAAACGGGGAAAGACCAAGTGGGGATCGTCGAATTTACAGGTGGAAATACGATTCAAGTAATTGAAGGTAATTCAGAAAATATGGTTCGAAGAAGAACCTATACACTCGATCATTCAGCAATCTCTGGATATGGGGTGCCTTAATCTTTCGACTAGCTAGTTAATGATTCATTAGTCAATTCGTGAAAAGTAAAGGTGGTGAGTAATTCCTAAAAATAACGAAAAGCTTTATTTTTAGGAAAAAATATGATCAAAAATTTTTTAGAAACCAAAACAGGTAGAAATTTTTTAATAGGGGTAACAGTTTTTTTCGTTGTGGTCTTGGGTTTGACAAGCTATTCATTGTTCTCAAACACAGCCAATCGGGAAGAGACGACTAAAAAAGGTCAGACAGAAGAAACAGCGGAAAGTAAGGAACGATTAGGAGAATACAGTGCCACTACTTATAGTGGTAAATGGTACTCCAATCGAAGTGACGAAATGGTACTAGAATTAAAAACCGACGGGACCTATCGTGCTTCTTCTTGGCTAGCAGCTGGTAAATATTACTTAGTCGATAACGGGTATTTAGTGCTAGAAGATAAAGAAGGAACCATGAAAAAACTCAAATTACAATCACGTATGGGAAGTACAATCTTTTATTTAAAAGAAGATAAAGAAGAAATCTACTTCTATCCAAATGAAGAAGTTAAAGTCAAAATGGAAGAAGAAATCACCGAACAAGCAGAAGCAGCACAACAAGTGATTTCACAAGCTTGGTTAGACGTCTTACAACAAGGCGCATGGGAAAATACGAATACCGATCGAACATTTACATTAGAATTTAAAGACGGTAAGTTAATCCAGAAAAAAATCGAAGAAGACAAAACGGTTAATGAGCTCACTTATGATTATCGTGTTGTCACCGTCAACCCAGATCAAGACGGTGCAGTATTTGTCATCACGAAAATCGACGATAACGGTAGAAAAGAAGAAGTTTCTTTCTCTATTGGAGAAAAAGGCTCGAAATATGCCCTAAGAGGCGACCCTGGTTCATTTAATTGGATTACGATATACGAGAAAGAATACGAAGCGGTATCTCCCACTCAAGATGGGACCACACGTGAAGAAGCAACGAAAAAGAATGTCTGATTCAGATGAAAAATAAGAAGGAGGTGAAAATATATGATGGAACCGGGAACGGAAAGAGAACTAGATTATACCGAAAGACTCTTTAAAAAGATGCCAGGATGGGCTGTTACTGCGACACTTTTTATTGGAAGAATGCTAATACGCGTAGGTCGAGCTGGGAAAAAATTATGGAATAAACGGAAAGAGAATCAACAACGAGCTTTTCTTACTCAACTATGTGAAGGAAAAAACGGTAGTGAAATAGAAAAAATAATAAAAGCAGATCCTAAACTAGCTAAATTAATCGAACCGAAAAAGAGAGGGTTGATTGGGCGAATAATTGATAAAGTGAGAGGTATTACGCCAGAAGCTAGGCAAGATAAATGGAAAGATAAACTACTTCAACAACCACTTCATAAATTTGATAAGAACCTATTAAAACCACTCATGAATGAGAATGAGGTCATTCGCGATAAAGTCCTAAGTGAGAACAGATTCTTGGGTTCGATTGATCCAAATGCAAGAAAAGTTTATCAAGCCACTCTAAAAGATACAACTAATCAGAGAGCTTTCGTTACGCAACTATGTGCAGGGAATCCAGAGGTAGTAAAGGCACTAGAAAAACAAAACTCTCCATTACTTAAATTAAACGGTCCGAAAAAAAGAGGCTGGCTTGGGCGAAAGATTGATGAAGTGAGAGGTATTACGCCAGAAGCTAGGCAAAGAGAATTGCTCCAACAACCACTAAAAAAATTTAATAAGTTAGCATTAGAAGACCTCATAACTAGAGATGATACTAAGGTAATTGAAGATCGAGTCAATAGTCATATCAAATTCAAGAGTTCGATTGATCCAGTTGCAAGAGCAGAGTATAAAACTCATTTAATAGATGCAAAGATACAGGCTCAAAATGCTAAAAAGGGAGTGAGCGCACTTGACGTCGGTAATACCATGTCTCGTAAAGGAGAACTAAGTAAGCTTACTGATCTTACGAAACATGCAATACCACAGGCTAAAAGACTAACTGCACAAAACCAACGAATAATCGGCGGCAATACACTAACGAAAGGTTTACAGGGACAGCTTTTGCAAGCACCTGTAAGGTAAAAGATTAGCATTCTAAGATAACTTAAAATTAACCCATGAAGTCACAGCTTTTCATTGACTTCATGGGTCTTATTTTTATTTGAAAAATCAATGGATCTCTAAACATAAGACAACAGAATACTGCAAAGTAAGCCCAATGCATAACTACTGTTGAACAAGATCATATTTTTGATGGCATAGCTAAAACTGATGGGGTGAGGCAAGGATTGTTTGAATTGTTGCAAGTTACGATAGATCGTTGGTAATGTGAGAAAAGTCAACAAGATTGGCCACTGGTAGACATGGCTCAATAGTCCAATCAAGACGACCAGATAACAAGCATACATCAATAACTGGAACAACAATTGTCCAATGGGACGCCCAATATAAAAAATTAAAGTATAGCGATGATTTTCGATATCTCTTTCTAAGTCCCGTAGGTTATTAGCTAACATGATATTGGCAATCGTAAAAACCAAGGGGAGTGAAGCTAGGATGATCGTTAGGATACTCCAAATGTTTCCTTCTAAACGGAAGGTTCCTGTCTGAAAAGAAAGAATCAGATCAAATACTTTCGTACTGTAAGTATTGATGTAAATGACCATGGCAAAAATTCCCAACCCCATTGTTACACCGCTGAAAATTTCCCCTAAAGGCATTCGTGATAAGGGAATGGGCCCAAAGGTATAAAAAATGCCAATGAAGCAACAAGTAGCGCCCATCAATAATAATAAAATCCCAGTTCTAGCGGTTAGGATTACACCAATCAGTAAGACAAAGAAAATCATTCCTAGGATCATTTTTTGGATCAGTTTTGGTGAGATGCCAGTTCGTCCAATTACGTTTTCTTGGTATTTATAAGTTTTCGAATGAGCTTTTTGGTAGTCCATATAGTTGTTGATTGCTGTAGTTGCTAAATCAAAAACCAACATACCAATAAAAAACAACCCTGTATTAAGCCAATGTATTTCATGAAAAAAAGCGATAGAGAATAAAACCCCTATCGCAAAAGGAAATACACTAGCCACCTTTGTTCGTAGTTCTACTACTTCTAAAAAGATCTTTAGTGTCATAGTTCATACTCCTTATTTCAATTCAGAACGATTGCCCATCGTATATTTAGAATCTTTGTCCAAAACGAAAGTATCTTTGATCGGATCGGTCACGTATACTTTGTTTTCTTTGGTAACAAAAATGGCTTCCGTTCCATCATTCAGTTCACTTTCGACGTATTCCAATCCTTTTTTCACACCCATTGAAAAGACAGCTGTCGACAAGCCATCACCATCAATTGATTTATCTGTGATGATTGTAACACTAGCAATATCATTATCAAAAGGATAACCAGTATCTGGATCAAATAGATGATGATATTTTTTACCATCTACTTCTAAATAACGCTCATAGATGCCAGAAGTCACTAATGTTTTGTTCCGTTCTTTGATCGTCCCTAAAACAGAACCACGTGCTAGATTCGGATCTTGGATACCAACTGTCCAGTCTTGATCTTCACCACGTGGGCTATGACCTAAAACATAGACATTTCCACCTAAGTCAACGATAGCAGTCGTTACACCTTGCTGTTTTAACACTTTGACAACTTCATCTGTGATATAGCCTTTAGCAATGGCTCCAAGATCGATGATCATGCCTTTTTCTTTCAGATAAACAGTTTTGTCTTTATCGTTCAGCTCAATTTTATGGTAATCAACCAGCTTTAATGCTTGATCGATTTCTTCTTGGGCCGGTTTTCTCGCATCGTCAAACCCAATACGCCATAATTGAGTAACAGCACCGATTGCCATGTCAAAACCACCTTGTGAATCTTGACTATATTCATAAGCACGTTTTAGTAACGTGTAGATATCATCAGAAACCTTTACTGGCTTGATACCCGCTTGTTGGTTCACTGCGTCGATTTCGGAACCCTCCTGATTGATCGTGATTTTATCACCTAGTTCTTTGACCCGAGCAAAGGCAGGTTTTAATGCTGCTTCTTTGCCTTCATCATAGATTCGAATCCGAACATAAGTCCCTAATAAGAACTGTTCATCAGAATAAGGTTCTTGTAAAATTTTGGTGGTCGTTTTGCTCTCAGAGGTCGTTTGTTTCGTCGCTGTGCTGCAAGCTGCTAACGTGAACAAACTTAAAAAGGCTACGAGAGAGAGTAATCGTTTCTTTAACATGTGTTTCCTCATTTCATTAGTGGAAGGGACGGTTGCTGAGAAATCAAAAAGTGTACTTTGAGAAATAAGCCGAAACATCACAAAAATTTTTCAAAGAAAAATTTTGGACATCTCGGCTTGGATCTCAAAGAAACAACTTGTGCAATCGTCTCTTCCACGGATAATTATAGAAAATTTATTTTGTTACGATATTGTCAACTTGAATTGTTTGAGTGTCGCCTTTTTCAGCAGCATTCACTAATTGTTGTGCATACATTACAAATGAATGTGAGCTGTGAGTCGCACCAGTAACAACTTCAACATCTGCAGGTGAGCCATCTTCTTCGCCCATTGCTTTGACAAGTTCATCGTTCAATTCAGGGATGTAAGTCTCTGGAGACGTACCACTTTTTGCTTTCATATTTTTGTTGTAGTCAGCATCGTCTTGTTTTGAGTTGCCGTCTTTGTCGACATAGTCAAATTTAGATTCAGATACTTTACCATCAGCGACTGTCATTTCAAATTGTACACGGTAACCATTAGAATAGTTTTTCTCTTCTAATTTGTATGTGCCATCTTGAAGATCTGCACCGTTATTGATTTCAATTGTATCAGTATTACCAGCTTGAGCAGCTTGGATCAATTGTTGTGCATAGTTTTGGAAGCTTTCTGAAGAATGAGTTGCACCAGTAACAACTTCAACTCCACTTGCGCTTTGTGCTTCGACTAATTGTTCATTCAATTGTGGAATGAATTTTTCTGGGCTAGTACCAGCTTTTGCTTCCATGTTTTTGTTGTATTCTGTATCTTTGGTTTTAGACTCGCCATTTTCGTTGATGTTGTCATATTTAGATTCAGTGATTTTGCCGTCTTTGACAACCATTTCGAAGACTGCACGATAACCGTTAGAGTAATTTTTTTCTTCTAATTTATAAGTACCATCTTGTAACTCGCCGCCAGCAACGATTTGTGCTGAGCTTTCAGTTGTTTTTGTTTCTGATGTCTTAGCAGTTGAAGCTTCTGTTGAGCTGTTAGAGCTTCCGTTATCATCCGCACCACAAGCACCTAACATTAAAGCTGAAAAAGCTAATACAGCAAATCCAGTAATAAAACGTTTTTTCTTCATTTTACTCCCACCGTTTCCTTTTTTAGTACACAATATTCTTTGTGATTCATTATACATTCTAATGAAAATCAGCCATAAGTCAACCGTTTTCGTCAAATAACTAGTGTAATCTTTAAACCGTTTTCTTTCTGTAAATTTCGTGAAAAAGAGCTTAACCACAAATTTTTAAAAATAATGAAAATGAGTTAGACAAAAGGGAATAACATCTATATAATGTATAAAGATTGTGTAATAGGTAGCAAACTAATACAAATGTTAATCATTTCAAATAAAGGATTACCAATAAGGAGCGGATGAACAATGACAAAGCAAAATATTGTCGTTGTGGGTGCAGGTTATGCCGGGGTATCAGCAACAAAATACTTGGCAAAAAAACTTAAAAAAGAAGATGTGACAATCACTTTGATTGATCGTCATTCGTACCACACGATGATGACAGAATTACACGAAGTTGCAGGTGGACGGGTTGAACCAGAAGCAATCCAATATGATCTACAGCACTTGTTTGCTCGACAAAAAAATGTTCAATTAGTGACAGATACGGTCACTGGTATCGATAAAGAACAAAAAGTTGTGAAAACAAAATTAGGCACTTACCCATTCGATCAGTTGATCTTGGGAATGGGGGGAGAACCAAATGACTTTGGGACTCCTGGAGTAAAAGAAAACGGCTTTACCTTATGGTCATTTGAAGATTCAGTTAAAATACGTGAACACATTGAACGTACCGTGGCAAAAGCAGCTTTAGAACCTAACGATGCGTTACGTAAAGCAATGCTGACGTTTGTGGTCTGTGGTTCAGGATTCACCGGAATCGAAATGATTGGTGAATTGATTGATTGGAAAAAACGTTTGGCTAAAGACTACAAATTAGACCCAAGTGAAATTACATTGATGGTTGTAGAAGCAATGCCGACGATTTTAAATATGCTGGATCGTAATGATGCAGCCAAAGCAGAGCGCTATTTAAAGAAACATCAAGTAGAACTACTATTGAATGCACCAATCGTGGAAGTAGCGAAAGACCATATCAAGTTAAAAGATGGTCGTCAGATTCCTACCCACACATTGATCTGGACAGCTGGTGTCAAAGGAACTTCTGATGCTGCTGATTTTGGCTTAGAGTCCGCTCGTGGTCAACGTTTGGTAGCGAATGAATATATGCAGGCAAAAGGATATGAAGATAAAAACATCTATATTATCGGAGACTTGGTTTTCTATGAAGAATTTCCTGGAACACCAACGCCACAAATCGTTCAAGCGGCTGAACAAACAGGTCATACAGCAGCAGCCAATATCGTAGCTGCCATCAAAGGCGGCGAAAAGCATAAGTTTAAAGGAAACTATCAAGGTTTCATGGTATCGATCGGTGCCAAATGGGGCGTTGCCAATTTATTTGATAAGATCCATTTAAGTGGTTTCTTAGCGATTGTGATGAAACACATCGTCAATTTGAAATATTTCTTTGATATTCGTTCTGGCTATTATATGTTCCAATACATGATGCACGAATTCTTCCATATCAAAGACGATCGTAATGTGACACGTGGCCATTCTTCCCGTTATGGAAATGTCTTATGGAGTGTGCCTTTACGAGTGTTCTATGGTCTGGTTTGGTTTATCGAAGCCTTCAAAAAAATTGTTGGTGATGGGCAAGTGTTGAAACCAAGTACTTGGTTTGGTGAAGGTTCATGGTTTACAGGTAACAGCGTGTTCCCTTGGACTTAGGAATACAATGTGACCGATGTAGCAAGTGGGGCTTCCGCTGCTGGCGATGCAACAACAGCAGCTACTGGTGCAGCAACCAGTGGTGCAGGAGAAGCTGCGACACAAGCTACTCACTTTGGTCTAAGTTATGCTTATGGTGAACAGCCTATGGCCGTGATTGAAAAATCACCAGACTGGTTCACGAAAATGATGCAAGTGATCATGCCAAATAATGATGTAGCAATGTTTTTCCAAAAATTCATGGTATTCTTTGAAATTGCTTTAGCACTCGCTTTGATTGCTGGTTTATTTACCTGGTTATGTAGTGCAACGACCATTGTTTTAGTGATTACTTTCTGTCTATCTGGAATGTTCTACTGGGTAAACATCTGGTTTATCTTTGTTGCTTTTGCATTGATGAACGGTTCAGGTCGTGCAATTGGTCTTGATCGCTGGGTGATTCCATGGTTACAAAAAACACTAGGCAATTGGTGGTATGGGAGACCTAAATTCCGATATGGATCAAAATAAAAAATTAGCCTAGAGCTTAAACTGAACAATTTGAGAATAATGGCTGATTGAAGAAAGTTCTGGGGAAACCTAGGACTTTCTTTTGTTTCATGCTAAAATTGGAGAACAGTTCAGCAAGAGGAGGCGTGCGAAAAGATGAAAGAATTTATCAAGAAAAGTTTGCTTAAACCTTGGGATATTTTCATTATCGTTCTTTTGATTGCTCTTTCTTTTTTACCCATCATCGTATTTAGTTATCAACAAGACAATGTAGCTCCTGATAAAGAAGCTGTACTACGCGTTGATGGTGATGAAATCAAAACCTTCCCATTAGTAGCTGGGAGTAAAAAATATACGTATACTTATGAAGATCCACATGGTGATTATAATTTAATCGAAGTTGATGGCGACAAGATACGCATAAAAGAAGCAGATTGTGGCGATCAGATTTGTGTGAGACGAGGGTGGGCTTCTAAGAATGGCGAAACGATTGTTTGCTTGCCTCATAAATTAGTGATCGAGGTTCGGTCAACAGATGGGAGTGACAAAGATGGTCTGATCTATTAGGCTATCCACACCATGACAAAATTACAAAAAATGATTTATATATCTTTACTAGTGGCGCAAGGAGTCATCATTGGATTAATTGAGAACATGATCCCATATCCTTTTTCATTTGCTCCTGGAGCAAAGTTAGGACTTGCTAATTTGATTACCATTGTAGCGATTTTTACGATGAAAAAACGGGATAGTTTTTTATTGTTATGGCTTCGCCTATTTTTAACAACTTTGTTAGGTGGGACGATCTCTACCTTTCTTTATAGTATGAGTGGCGCGTTACTCAGCTATGTAGGAATGCTGTTAGTGAAACAGTTAGGTCCTAAGCGAGTCAGCATTATTGGAATCAGTGCAACAGGTGGCTTTATGCATAATGTCGGACAACTAGTGATGGCTTCGTTCATTGCTCAATCATGGACAGTCATGTTATATCTGCCGATTCTATCTTTCTTAGGTATTCTGTCTGGAATTGCAATCGGGATTGCAGCCAATTATTTGTTGCAACATGTACGTACATTACAACTTTTTCAAAGAGACTATGAGAAAGAACAAAAAGAGAAATGGCAACCGCTTTTTTTGAAAAAATAATGGTTATACAAGGAGTTTTTTTATGAAGCTACATCCAATGTGGAGTGAGTATCCAACTTTGAAAAACGAATTAAACGAGACGTTGAAAAAGATGGAAGATGTTGTCCGCTTAAAGAACAAGCCAGTCGAACAAGCAATCAAAGAGACGATTCATGCGGGAGGTAAACTGCTAAGACCTGCCTATCAATTGCTCTTTTCTCAATTTGGTCCAGAACAAGATCGTGAAAAGGCGATTGCGCTAGCTGCTTCGATCGAAATGCTTCATACCGCTACATTGATCCATGATGATATCGTTGATGAGGCAGATGTTCGACGTGGTCAGCCTAATTTACGTGGTCGATTTGGGAATACGGTAGCCGTTTATGCAGGAGACTATTTATTTGTTTGCTGTTTCAAATTACTTTCAAATTATTCTAATTCGCTAAAGAGCTTACAATCTAATTCTCGGAGTATGGAAAAAGTATTAGATGGTGAGCTTGGACAAATGGACGACCGTTACAATTATCATTTAACTGTGCCGGAGTATTTAGAAAACATCTCAGGGAAAACGGCCGAACTCTTTCAATTAAGTTGTTCAGTCGGAGCTTATGAAAGTGGAATGAATGAACGGTTTGCTCGAAAAGCAGGTTCAATCGGTTTAGCTGTCGGGATGGCGTTTCAGATCATTGACGATATCCTGGATTACACGAAAGATGCGGTCGATATCGGTAAACCAGTATTAGAAGATATGCGTCAAGGCGTGTATTCTCTACCATTGATTTACGCATTACAAACAGATAAAAAAGCAGAATTGATTGCATACTTGGATAAAAAAACTGAGTTGACACAAGAGGAAGCAGAAAGTGTTCGTCAGATTGTCAGGGAAGTCAATGGTGTGACAAAAGCCAAAAAATTAGCGGAAGATTACACAAAAAAAGCCTTAAAGGAAATTAGTAAGCTCCCTGATACAGCCTTTGATACACGTGAGATTCTTTTGTCAGTTACTGAGTTGATTTTAGATAGGGAAAATTAAAGAAAAATACCATAAATCAGCCGCTACAATGGCATATTCTATTTCAAGAATCAAGAAGTAAAAAGAGTAGGCATGTGATGGTTGAACTTGAGAACCTTATTGTTGAGGAATTGCTTCTTGAACGCCGTTTATTCGTTTTTAGATATACCAGAAGAGATTGAGGAAAGTTTTGGCTCAGTCTCTTTTTTATTTTAGAAAAATATTGGATCTATTTCAATCACGTTACTTCTTTATTTGGAAGATCGGTCTAAAGTTTATTCTTTAATTTTACCAATTTTTTTTATTTTTAGAAAAAATAGTTGTCAAAGAGTATTGAGAAGAAAGTATGCTAATAATAGATGCCAGTGAAATCAGAGGACTTTGCTGTTGCAGTCTGAAATTTACTTAACTTTAGGCATGTACTTATAAGTGAGACTTTGTATACACAGAAAGTCGCTATCTGTATAAAAGGAGGGATCAGACTATAGGTTACAATCTTTAACTGACTATTCGTAGTTTTGGGGGAAACGACGAATAGAATTTTGAATAACATTCAGCCGGTTTTCTATTTGGGAAATCGGTTTTTTTATAACTGGATGACAAATCCAAAAGATAAGAGTGAAAAAAAGAAATTTTAACGTGTATTATTCATTAAAACAACTATTTTGCGAAACAATCTTTCCTAATTTTGAAAATAATTGTTCTGGACCAAGACTAAAAATATGTTATATTCACTAGTGAAGAAATACAATTAGAAAGGAAGATGTTGAGTGAAAAAACGATTAACAACGGATTTAACCAGAGTAGATGTAAATAAGATTTTAACCCGAATGATCAGTAAAAAAAAATCATTTCTCATTTGAAGATATTGAAAAAGAATGTCAAAAACCGTTAACCACGGCGGATAAATTTCTAATTAGGACACTTGTTGTCAAAAAATTTAAGCTGAATGTAGAATATCTTTCATCTAATCAGTTAAAATTTTATCGTGTAAACAAAGAAGCGTGTTTGTAAGTCCTTTTTGTACATAATAAAATTAAAAATGTTGCAATACCATACAAAATAACACAGACCTTAAAGAATAAGGTAAGATAGAACCAGAAAGAGAAAAGGAGGAGAGCTAGGAAAGAAAAAGTGTTGTTGTGTATGGATCAAGAAGCAGCATGTTTGATTGAACAAGATTTTGGGGAAATCCGTTTAATGAAACATTATATATTGGGGAAGCGACAAATAGTAAGTAGAAGTCATACTTATATGACAGAATAGCATCAGAAAAACAAACCTTTTATAGGTGGAAGTTTGTCTGTGGCTTTTGATTGAAACATTCGATACATCAGATCAATGATATTGCAGTTGTATAAAAAAGCACATAGAGGTTTAAAAATTGTGTAGCATTTTTGTTATGAACAGCAATAGCACATAGAATAACAACTTCATTTTACAACTCGCTAAATGAAGGGGCTATGAAGTATTCTGCGAGATCACATAAAAAAGGAACCACCATTGATGAAGAAAGGGATGGGCATTTTTGCCCATCCCTTTCTTTTTGACTTACTCAATGGAGGTTAAACTAATTTCGCCAGAAAAAAGAGTGAGAAATTGGTCTTCTATTTGTACGATCAACTCTCCATGTTCTCCGATTTCTTTAGCAATCCCAGTATAATGCTGCCCTTTTTGGGTAAATTGTACTTTTTTTCCAAGAACGAAAGACTTTTCACGATAAAGTGTTAAGTATTCGTCTGTGGGTTCTGAAAGATAGTGAAAGAAATTTTTCCAAATTTGACTAATCAATTGATTCCGTGTGATGGATTTCTGACCATCAGGGAAAAGAGACGTTGCTTTCTTTTGAATTGCTTCAGGAAACTGTTTTTGCGGGATGGAAAAATTTAGACCAATGCCAATAATGATCGAACTGATCCCGCCAGTTTCCATGTCACTGATTGCTTCAGATAAAATCCCGCTAATTTTTTTTCCATTTAAATAAAGATCATTGACCCATTTGATCGAAGGGTCTTTTTTAGTCAATTCTTGAATGGCTTTCACGCATGCACTTGCTGCAATAACTGTATACTGGGGCAATTCATCAAATCGTTGATTGGGATGGATCAATAAGCTCATATAAATACCTTGTCCAGGGGCTGCAAAAAAAGGACGTCCAAATCGGCCGTGTGCCTGTTCTTGGGTATCGGCGATAAAAAGAGCGGGTCCGATTTCTTTGGTTGCCGCAAGTTTAGCATCTTTCATCGTAGATTCTGATCGTTCTTGTACCGACACCGTCAAATCTGGTATCCAAGGTTCTAATGCTTGGCGAATTTCTTGGGCATCTAACACATCAGAAGGAAGATAACGGTACCCCTTAGCTTGATGCTCAAAATGATAACCTGTTTTTTCTAATTCTTTGATTGCTTTCCAAATACTGGTACGTGACACTTGTAATTGCTGTGCCATTTTTTCACCTGATAAAAAATCAGGAGATTCTTTTAATAGTTGGAGTACTTTATCTTTTGTCGTCATCCATTGCAACTCCTTTCATGTAGTATTGTATCAATAAGAAAGCAGAAAACAAATGAGAAATTTGTCAGTTGTTATGGAAGCGACAGCAGATGATTGCTAACTTAAAAGTACTTGGTCGTCTTTCAATGCAGCGCCACTATTTTGTTTGAACATTTCTAGTAGCTGAGGGACAGTCAAATGTTGTTTTTCTGCCTGTTGAATATCCACGACGATTTGCCCTTGGTGTAGCATGATCAATCGATTTCCGTAGCAGATGGCATCTTCCATATCATGGGTGACCATGAAAGCCGTCAAGTGCTGTTCGCTAATTAATTTGTCCGTTAGTTCCATCACTGTTTTTGAAGTTGCCGGGTCGAGGGCTGCAGTATGTTCATCTAATAAAATCAATTCAGGACGTTGTAAAGTAGCCATTAATAACGTGATCGCTTGACGCTGTCCTCCAGAAAGCAAGCCGATTTCAGTGGTCAAACGATTTTCTAACCCAAGATTCAAGCGTGCGAGATGTTCCTTGAAGAAGGAACGATCTTGCGGCTTGACTCCTCGGAAAAAGCCTCGTTTTTTGCCACGTTTCATTGCTAGTGCTAAATTTTCTTCCACCGTCAATCGGACAGCAGTGCCTAATTTAGGGTCTTGAAAGACACGACTGATTTCTTTGGAGCGAGCAACCACTGACTTTTTGGTGATATCTTTGCCATTCAATAAAATCTTCCCTTGATCCACTGGAAAAGAACCAGCAATACTGTTCAATAGTGTCGATTTACCTGCACCATTTCCGCCAATAATTGTTACGAAATCACCTTGTTTCAATGAGAGATTAACTCCTTTTAGCACATGGTTTTCATTGATGGTTCCTTTTTCAAACGTATGGTGGATAGATTGAAGTGTTAAAACATCAGTCATTGATAGATCCTCCTTTTGCTTTCGTACGCTTAGGTAACTTTAATTTTTGTTGGATTTGTGGAAAAGATAAACAGATAACCAGAACAAGTGCAGAAGCTAATTTTGAATCGCTTGGTTGAACGTCCAACTCAAAAACTAACGCTAAGATAAAACGATAGATCACGGCGCCTAAAATAATTGTCAATAATCGAAGAAGCAATGGTTGGTTTCGAAAGAGGACTTCAGCGATGATGATTGAAGCCAAGCCAATCACGATCGTACCGATCCCAGAGTTTAAATCAGCAAAGCCATTGTTTTGTGCAAGCAATGAACCAGATAGAGCAATACAGCCATTTGAAATCATATACCCAATGATTTTCATCGTATCGGTGTTGATGCCATTTGCTTCACTCATTGCTAAATTATCGCCAGTCGCTCGAATCGCCAACCCCGTTTCTGTCCGTAAAAATAAAACAAGCAACGTGACAACAATCAATGCGACAAGTAAGCCAGCAATCAATACAGCATTTTCTTTTGAAACACCGAGTGATTCTGCCCATGTAAAGACGTTTTTTTGTCCTAACAAAGAAAGATTAGGTGCGCCCATGATCCGTGAGGTAACGGAATATAAGCCAGTCATCGTGATGATTCCAGCTAGAAGTGCCGGAATTTTAAGTTTGGTATGGAGCAGTCCTGAAACTAAGCCAGCTGCTGCGCCTCCTAAAAATCCTAAGAGGCAAGCAACGATTGGGGAAAGTCCATTAGTGATACTGACAGCAGCAATCCCAGCACCTAAAGGGAAACTGCCTTCAGCTGTTAAATCAGCAATATCCAGAATACGAAAAGTAAGGAAGACACCGATTGCCAGTAGTGCCCAAAGCACGCCTTGTGAAGCAGAAGATAAAAAGATACTTATTAAATTAGTCATGATTGTCCTCCTGTAAAATTATTCAGTCTCTTTGATTGTTGTTGGATCGATCCCAAGGGCTTTTGCCATGTCTTTATTGACATATAAGGAAAGATCATCTGCTGATTCAACCGGTAATTCACTCGGTTTTTTGCCAGCTAAGATCTTGGCAGCCATTTCACCTGTTTGTCGTCCTAATTCTTCATAATCAATCCCAACAGTCGCTAAGCCACCTTCTTTGACTTGATCCACGGAACCAGCAACGATCGGTGTTTTTGTTTCTTTGGCTACTTCACCGATAACGCTAGCAGCACTGGCGAATGTATTATCCGTTGGGATGTAGATACCGTCGACATCTTTGGCTAAACTTTTTGTCACTTGTTGAACATCATTGGTGGAGTTTGCCGTCAATACTTTGACTTTCACTCCGGCTTTTTTCAATGTTTTCTCGGCTAAGTCTCCTTGGATTTTGGAATTTGCTTCCCCGTTGTTGTACATGATCCCGATCGTTTTTGCTTTTGGCACGATCTGTAATAATAGTTCGATTTGTTTTTCGATCGGTACCATATCCGTTGTACCAGTCACATTTCCACCAGGTTTGTCATTAGAAGAAACTAAGTGTGCTTTTTCTAAGTCGGTAACTGCTGTCACTGTAATAGGAATCGTAGTTGTTTCATTAAGGAGTGATTGCGCAGCTGGAGTTGCAATCCCTAATAATAAGTCGGGTTGGTCTTTCACTAATTTTTCACTCATACTTTTTAGATTATCTTGATTGTTTTGCGCATTTTGATAGTTGATTGTTAAATTGTCGCCTTCTTTATAGCCATTTTCTGCTAGCCCTTCTTTGAACCCTTTATATGTAGCATCTAATGAATTGTGTTGAACCAGTTGTAAAACACCGATTGTTTTCGAGTCATCCGATTTTGCTGAGGAACTATTTGCAGTTCCACATCCACCAAGTGCTAGTAATAATGTTGCGCCTAATCCGATCAATAAATTTTTTTTCATTTCTTTTTCCTCCTTCAATTTTGAAAACAAAAAATCCATTTAGACAAAACGTCTAAATGGATTGAGTATCGAAAGAGTATGTAAGTAAGAAATCGTGATTACTTTGTACTTTTCGCTTAGCCACTTAACGTAATGTCTACGTGGCTTTTGCGTAATACAAAGTTCTTTAGCCATCATAGATACAAACCAGTTGTTTGGTGTTTGTATCCATAATTCATGAATACAAACCTATCTAAAGTAGCTAAAGTAAAAGTTATTTAATTGTGTCGGGATAAGTTGTATATTCGGTTTTTGCATAAATAAATCCTCCACAAATAATAAATTTTCCTAAGTATAGCGGAGATGTAAGGGGGTTGTCAAGACGAACATTCAGAAAATTCTCAAAATCCATGAATGTTTATTCGATATATTATAGTAAGAAAAGTTTAAGAAAAAATGATGAAAAGAGGAGGGAAACGCCAGGAAGTGTTGACTTTTATGAAAAAAGAGTGTAATATATGAAGTTGCAAAAACTATCTGATGAAGTAAAGGCAGAAACGAAATATTGTCCGTTTCGGCTTTATAATAAGGAAACAAAAATAGAAGCGCATGAAGAAATGGTTTCAAAAGAATGCTCTATTTTTGGTTTTTTTTTGCCTAAAAGCCGCAAAAAATGTCTATTGTTATCTAAATATAATATTTTTAATATTATTGTAACAATTGATCGGGTAGTCTTTTTGAATGACATTTTAGAGGGGTGAAGAGCTTGGCTGGACACGTAGTAAAGTACGGAAAACATCGCGAACGTAGAAGTTTCGCACGAATCAGTGAAGTGTTGGAATTACCAAATTTGATCGAAATTCAAACAGACTCTTACCAATGGTTCCTAGATGAAGGACTAAGAGAAATGTTTGAAGACATTTTGCCAATTGATGACTTCAATGGCAATCTATCTTTGGAATTTGTGGATTATGAATTGAAAGAACCTAAGTATACGGTAGCAGAAGCACGCGCACATGATGCAAATTACTCTGCACCATTACATGTAACGTTACGTCTAACAAACCGTGAGACAGGTGAAATCAAAGCGCAAGAAGTCTTCTTCGGTGATTTCCCATTAATGACTGAACAAGGAACATTCATTATCAACGGAGCAGAACGAGTAATCGTTTCTCAGTTAGTGCGTTCACCTGGTGTGTACTTCCATGGAAAAGTAGACAAAAACGGAAAAGAAGGTTTCGGTTCAACTGTGATCCCGAACCGTGGTGCATGGTTAGAAATGGAAACTGATGCAAAAGATATTTCTTACGTACGTATTGATCGTACCCGTAAGATTCCTTTGACTGTGTTAGTTCGTGCCCTAGGGTTTGGATCGGATGATACGATCTTTGAAATCTTTGGTGACAGTGAAACGTTACGTAATACAGTTGAAAAAGACTTGCACAAAAATGCAAGTGATTCAAGAACAGAAGAAGGATTAAAAGACGTTTACGAACGTCTACGTCCAGGCGAGCCTAAGACAGCCGATAGTTCTCGGAACTTATTGAATGCTCGTTTCTTCGATCCAAAACGCTACGACTTAGCCAACGTTGGTCGTTATAAAGTAAATAAAAAATTAGACTTGAAAACACGTCTATTGAACTTAACATTAGCAGAAACATTGGTTGATCCAGAAACTGGTGAAATCATCGTTGAAAAAGGAACTGTGTTGACTCACCAAGTGATGGAAACATTAGCACCTTTCATTGATAATGGATTGAATTCAGTGACTTACTATCCATCAGAAGATGGTGTTGTGACTGATCCAATGACTGTTCAAGTAATCAAAGTCTTTTCACCAAAAGACCCAGAACGTGAAGTGAATGTGATTGGTAATGGTTATCCAGAATCAGCTGTGAAAACTGTTCGTCCGGCAGACATCATCGCATCAATGAGTTATTTCTTAAACTTGATGGAAGGGATCGGCAACGTGGACGATATCGACCACTTAGGAAACCGTCGTATCCGTTCAGTCGGTGAATTACTGCAAAACCAATTCCGTATCGGTTTAGCTCGGATGGAACGTGTTGTACGTGAAAGAATGTCGATCCAAGATACAGAAACATTGACACCACAACAATTGATCAACATCCGTCCAGTGGTTGCAAGTATCAAAGAATTCTTCGGTTCTTCTCAGTTGTCTCAGTTCATGGATCAAACGAACCCACTTGGGGAATTGACACACAAACGTCGTCTTTCAGCCTTAGGACCTGGTGGTTTGACTCGTGACCGAGCTGGTTATGAAGTTCGTGACGTTCACTATTCTCACTATGGCCGTATGTGTCCGATTGAAACGCCTGAAGGACCAAATATCGGGTTGATCAATAGTTTATCTAGCTATGCGAAAGTTAATAAATTTGGATTTATCGAAACTCCTTACCGTCGTGTTGATCGTGAAACTGGTCGTGTAACGGATCAAATCGACTATCTAACAGCTGACATCGAAGACCACTACATCGTTGCCCAAGCAAATAGCCCATTAAATGAAGATGGTACTTTTGCACAAGACGTTGTTATGGCTCGTGCGCAAAGTGAAAACTTAGAAGTTTCAATCGATAAAGTCGATTATATGGACGTATCACCTAAACAAGTAGTTGCGGTAGCGACAGCATGTATTCCTTTCTTGGAAAACGATGACTCCAACCGTGCCTTGATGGGTGCCAACATGCAGCGTCAAGCAGTGCCATTGATCAATCCACAAGCACCATGGGTTGGTACGGGTATGGAATATAAATCAGCTCATGACTCAGGAGCTGCTTTGCTATGTAAACATGATGGTGTCGTTGAATTTGTGGATGCCTCTGAGATTCGTGTTCGTCGTGACAACGGTGCATTAGATAAATACGCTGTAACAAAATTCCGTCGTTCAAACTCAGGAACAAGCTACAACCAACGCCCAATCGTTCATTTAGGCGAAAAAGTTGAAAAAGGCGATACTTTAGCAGATGGACCTTCAATGGAACAAGGTGAAATGGCGCTAGGACAAAACGTTTTAGTTGGTTTCATGACTTGGGAAGGTTACAACTATGAAGATGCGATCATCATGAGCCGTCGTCTTGTAAAAGATGATGTCTATACTTCGATCCACATCGAAGAATATGAATCAGAAGCTCGTGATACAAAATTAGGACCTGAAGAAATTACTCGTGAAATCCCTAACGTTGGGGAAGATGCTTTGAAAGATCTAGACGAGATGGGTATTATCCGTATCGGTGCGGAAGTCCAAGATGGTGACTTGCTAGTTGGTAAAGTAACACCAAAAGGGGTAACCGAATTATCCGCTGAAGAACGTCTTTTACATGCGATCTTTGGTGAAAAAGCTCGTGAAGTCCGTGATACTTCATTACGTGTACCACATGGTGGTGGCGGGATCGTCCACGACGTAAAAATCTTTACTCGTGAAGCCGGCGATGAATTATCACCAGGCGTAAACATGCTTGTACGTGTGTATATCGTTCAAAAACGTAAAATCCATGAAGGAGATAAGATGGCCGGACGTCATGGTAATAAAGGGGTTGTATCCCGTATCATGCCGGAAGAAGATATGCCATTCTTACCAGATGGAACACCAATCGATATCATGTTGAATCCTTTAGGGGTGCCATCACGGATGAATATCGGACAAGTATTGGAATTGCATTTAGGGATGGCTGCTCGTCAGTTAGGTATCCATGTTGCAACACCAGTATTTGATGGTGCAAGTGATGAGGATGTTTGGGAAACGGTTCGTGAAGCTGGTATGGCTAGCGATGCGAAAACCATCCTTTATGACGGACGTACAGGTGAACCATTTGACGGCCGAGTGTCTGTCGGTGTCATGTACATGATCAAACTTGCTCACATGGTCGATGATAAATTGCATGCTCGTTCAATCGGACCTTACTCATTGGTTACACAACAACCATTGGGTGGTAAAGCACAATTTGGTGGACAACGTTTTGGTGAAATGGAAGTTTGGGCTTTGGAAGCTTACGGTGCCGCTTATACCTTACAAGAAATCTTGACATACAAATCAGATGATGTAGTTGGTCGTGTGAAAACTTATGAAGCGATCGTCAAAGGCGAACCAATTCCAAAACCAGGTGTACCAGAATCATTCCGAGTATTAGTAAAAGAATTACAATCACTAGGATTAGACATGCGTGTCTTGGATATCAAAGATTCTGAAATCGAACTCCGTGATATGGATGACGAAGATGATGATTTGATCACTGTAGATGCTTTGACAAAATTTGCTGAACAGCAAACAGCCAAAGAATTAGAAAAGAAAGCTGCTGAACAAGTGGAAGATGAAAGACAAGATATCATCCAAAACTTTGAAACCGCAGAAGATAACTTAGACTAATCCGGTCTATGAGCTGTAAGGCGGTCGATGATCAGCCGCCTTGCGGTTTTGCCATTAAACGAAATGGAGGGAACCCCTTTTGATCGATGTAAATAAATTCGAAAGTATGCAAATAGGTTTGGCTTCTCCCGAAAAAATCAGAAGCTGGTCTTATGGTGAAGTAAAAAAACCTGAGACGATTAACTATCGTACCTTAAAACCTGAACGCGAAGGGTTGTTCTGTGAGCGGATTTTTGGTCCTACGAAAGACTGGGAATGTGCCTGCGGAAAATACAAACGTATCCGTTATAAAGGAATCGTTTGTGACCGATGCGGTGTTGAAGTGACACGTTCAAAAGTTCGTCGTGAACGTATGGGTCACATTGAATTAGCAGCACCTGTTTCACATATCTGGTACTTTAAAGGAATTCCTTCTCGTATGGGACTTGTTTTAGACATGAGTCCTCGTGCCTTAGAAGAAATCATTTATTTTGCTTCATATGTGGTTATCGAACCAGGAAACACCAACTTAGAGAAAAAACAATTGTTGACAGAACGTGAATACCGCGAAAAACGTGAACAATATGGACAAGAATTCCAAGCAGCAATGGGTGCAGAAGCAATCAAACAATTACTAGACAGTGTTGATTTAGATGCTGAAGCAGCTGAATTGAAAGAAGAATTGAAATCTGCCCAAGGGCAAAAACGGACTCGTGCGATCCGCCGTTTGGACATTTTAGAAGCTTTCCGTGCTTCAGGAAATGAACCAAGTTGGATGGTTATGGACGTTATTCCAGTTATTCCACCAGATTTACGACCAATGGTGCAATTAGAAGGTGGACGTTTTGCAACAAGTGATTTGAATGATCTTTACCGTCGAGTAATCAACCGTAATAACCGTTTGAAACGCTTGTTAGATTTGAATGCTCCAGGAATCATCGTCCAAAACGAAAAACGGATGTTACAAGAAGCTGTTGATGCGTTGATCGATAATGGTCGTCGTGGCCGTCCAGTTACTGGACCAGGTAACCGTCCATTGAAATCTCTTTCTCACATGTTGAAAGGGAAACAAGGTCGTTTCCGTCAAAACTTACTTGGTAAACGTGTTGACTATTCAGGACGTTCCGTTATCGTTGTAGGACCTTTCTTGAAAATGTATCAATGTGGATTGCCAAAAGAAATGGCGATCGAACTATTTAAACCATTCGTGATGCGTGAATTGGTTCAACGTGAACTAGCTTCTAACATCAAAAATGCGAAACGTAAAATCGAACGTCAAGAAGACGAAGTTTGGGATGTCTTGGAAGACGTAATCAAAGAACACCCAGTATTACTTAACCGGGCACCTACGCTACACAGACTTGGTATCCAAGCATTTGAACCTGTTTTAGTGCAAGGCCGTGCGATTCGTTTGCACCCACTTGTATGTGAAGCTTATAATGCCGACTTTGATGGAGACCAAATGGCCGTTCACGTACCATTGAACGAAGAAGCACAAGCGGAAGCACGTATGTTGATGCTAGCTGCTCAAAACATCTTGAATCCAAAAGACGGTAAACCAGTTGTAACACCTTCCCAAGATATGGTTTTAGGTAACTACTACCTAACAATGGAAGAAGAAGGTCGTGAAGGCGAAGGAATGGTCTTCCGTGACCAAAACGAAGCTGTGATCGCATGGCGTAACGGCTACGTTCATTTACACTCACGTATCGGTGTGAACCCTAATTCATTAGGTGAAAAACCATTTACTGACTGGCAAAAAGAACGTACGATGATTACAACTGTTGGTAAGATCATCTTTAATGAGATCATGCCTCCAGAGTTCCCTTACTTGAATGAACCAACAGACTTCAACTTAACGGTACAAACACCGGATAAATATTTTGTTGAAGCAGGTACAGATATTCCTGCGCATATCAAAGAGCAAGAATTAGTCTTACCATTCAAGAAGAAAAATCTAGGAAATATCATTGCGGAAGTCTTCAAACGTTTCAAAGTAACTGAAACTTCTAAGATGCTTGACCGAATGAAAGACTTAGGGTATAAACATTCTACACATGCTGGTATCACAGTAGGTATCGCAGATATCAGTGTACTGAATGAAAAACAAGGAATCATTGAAAATGCCCATAAACAAGTTGAAACAATTACAAAACAATTCCGTCGTGGATTGATTACTGATGACGAACGTTATGAACGAGTAATCGCTGTTTGGAATGCTGCTAAAGATAGCATCCAACAAAAACTGATGGAAGGGTTAGAAGCGAAAAACCCAATCTTCATGATGTCTGACTCTGGGGCCCGTGGTAACATCTCCAACTTTACTCAGCTTGCTGGTATGCGTGGACTGATGGCTGCTCCGAATGGTCGAATCATGGAATTACCGATCATCTCAAACTTCCGTGAAGGACTTTCTGTCTTAGAAATGTTTATCTCTACTCACGGGGCTCGTAAAGGGATGACCGATACTGCCTTGAAGACAGCCGATTCAGGTTACTTGACTCGTCGTTTAGTTGACGTTGCCCAAGACGTTATTATTCGTGAAGAAGATTGCGGAACAGACCGCGGTCTTGAAATCCAAGCGATTCGTGAAGGAAACGAAATCATTGAATCATTAGAAGATCGTTTGATCGGTCGTTACACGCGTAAAGAAGTACGTGATCCAGAAACGAACGAATTGATCATCGCTGGTAACCAATTGATTTCAGAAGATATTGCAAAACAAATCGTGGATGCAGGTGTGGAAACTGTCACAATCCGTTCTGTCTTCACATGTAACACAAAACATGGTGTCTGCAAACACTGTTATGGACGTAACTTGGCAACTGGATCTGACGTTGAAGTTGGTGAAGCAGTTGGTACGATCGCCGCTCAATCAATCGGAGAACCAGGTACTCAGTTGACAATGCGTACCTTCCATACCGGTGGGGTAGCCGGAGACGATATCACTCAAGGTCTTCCTCGTGTCCAAGAAATTTTTGAAGCACGTAATCCTAAAGGGCAAGCAGTGATCACCGAAGTAACTGGTGACGTCATCGATATCTCAGAAGATGCTTCAACTCGTACAAAAGAAGTAACAATCAAAGGGAAAACCGACACACGTACGTATACTGTTCCTTATACAGCACGTATGAAAGTCGCTGAAGGCGATATGATCCACCGTGGTGCACCATTAACGGAAGGTTCAATCGATCCTAAACAATTGTTACAAGTTCGTGATGTATTATCAGTTGAAAACTACTTGCTGCGCGAAGTACAACGTGTATACCGTATGCAAGGGGTAGAAATCGGCGATAAACATATCGAAGTAATGGTTCGACAAATGTTAGGTAAAGTCCGTGTAATGGATCCAGGGGATACTGATATCTTACCAGGTACATTGATGGATATTGCTGACTTCAAAGACCAAAACTACAATACATTGGTAGCTGGAGGCGTACCTGCAACATCTCGCCCAGTCCTACTAGGTATTACAAAAGCATCATTAGAAACAAACAGCTTCTTATCTGCTGCATCCTTCCAAGAAACAACTCGTGTCTTGACTGATGCTGCGATCCGAGGTAAAAAAGATCCACTTCTTGGTTTGAAAGAAAATGTTATCATCGGTAAAATCATCCCAGCTGGTACTGGTATGGCTCGTTACCGTAACATGGAACCAAAAGAAGTCGGTGTTGCAAGTGAAAATGTTTATAGTATTTCAGACATCGAAGCACAAATGGCTGCAGAAGATGCAATGAATGAACAAACAAAATAATGTGACACCAAACAGAGCTAAGATGAACATCTTAGCTCTGTTTTTTTTTGTCGTGCTAAAGTTGATAGAAACAAACGAAATTGAGAATTTGTTCATTACGGACGAGCATTTTTTCTTATTTTTGTACTTATATAAAAAATTAGTTCCGTGAATCATTGAATTGCTTAGCGAAACTTGCTAAAGGTTGCTGTGCTAGATCACTTTTGTTCATCGTTCAGGTAAAACTGCTATGTAGGGGCGGATGGGTTGAGATTTTTTCAGATAATAAGCGATACATGATCGAATGTGAACCAAATGTTTCAGTAAGTGATGTGAGTGCTTGTTGGGACGAAGGATGTGTGGTATTGAGAATCAATTTTTCAAGTAGATTTTTTGGGTTGTCTTGATCTACTAGCGTACCAGAATTCTTTACTGACTTACTTGGTAAAATTTGTTGAATTTTATCAGTGAAATTATTTTTTTTGGCATAACGTGCCATCCTGCAGTTAAAAATTTTAGCGGTTGTTAATTCAAAATCTGTGGAAAAGTATAATATAAAAGAACTATCCACAAGGAAAAAGAAAAACCGTTTATTCTCTATTGTGGAAAAAACAGTTGAGAGGGAAAAGAAAGTTATCCACAAAAGAGAAAGGAAATAGGAAAAATTGATAAAAATACCGGGAGGGGGTAAAATGATTATTTCTTTCAATAAATGTAAAAAATGTGAGAACAATAAATGGCGTTTAGGTTTAAGTCCTAGGAGTATTGTATATACTTTTAAATAGATGGATAAAAAAATCAAATCAATGAAAAGATTAGTAAAAAAGAAAATACTGCAATACTCTATCTTAATAAAGCAAGCAGGTAAGTATAGGAGTATCGATTCTTTGTTTATTCGTTTCGAAGGTAAGCAAAACAGTATCACCCTTTTATAAATCAAGGTATGATGAAAGACAAAGGGGGATTTTATATGACGAAAAAAGCAGTTTTTGCAGGTGGTTGTTTTTGGTGCATGGTCAAACCTTTTGAAACACAGCCAGGAATCATAGCAGTAACCTCTGGCTATACGGGAGGACATGTCCCAAATCCTACCTATGAACAAGTAACCACAGGAACGACAGGTCATACGGAAGCGGTAGAAATCGAGTATGATCCGTCTCTGGTTTCTTATGAACAGTTAGTCGAAATCTACTGGCAACAAACAGACCCAACGGATGCTTTCGGTCAATTTGCTGATCGCGGAGACTCTTATCGACCGGTCATTTATTATAGCGATGAAGAAGAACGTGAAATCGCTGAAGCATCAAAGAAACAACTACAAGAAAGTGGTCGATTCGATCGTCCGATTGTCACAAAAATCGAACCCCGAAGTGAGTTTTATCCCGCTGAGGAGTATCATCAAGACTATTATAAGAAGAACAAAGTCCACTATAATCTTTACCGAGAAGGGTCTGGACGAGGGAGTTTTTTACGAAAACATTGGTCTGGAAAATAAGACATATTGCATTTTGAAGAATTTCAGTTAGGGATAAAAGCTGGCTATGCTTTGGCTTGCTGTGAATTTAGTGGTTTTTATAATTTTTAGGTAAAGTTATCTAAGTGTCAATGGATCGGCCATCTGGTTGATCCATTTTTTTATAAATCAAGGTTCATTATCGTTTGTTGAATGACAGCAAGCAGAAAAGATACTAAGCTATCAAAAGCGTACGTAATGAGGCAAATAAGCGAAGTCCGTCAAATCATCATCAGTTAAAAGGATCGCATCGTTGATAACCAATAAATAGACAACTAAATTACCACACATGAAGGAGAAAAAGTGCGACACTCAAAAAAGGTACAAAAGGTACTCTTTTAGATTTTTTATCGTGAGAGAGAAAAATAAAGAAAAAAAGTAATCCCAATAAACTAGCAAGAAAGAGGAGTTGCATCAGTTGATTGAGAGTTAGACCGCCACTCCAGCTTAAAAGTAATAAAACATCACCTAAACCTAAACATTCACTCCCGTAACGAGTAAGGAAAAAACTGATCAAGAATAAAACAGCAAAACTAAGCCATTGAAATTCTCCTTTGATCAACCAAGTCATCCATAAGATAAACCAGATAAAATAAAGCGTTCTTCCCTCGATCATCAAATAAAAACTATCCATTAAAGAGAGTAAAAAGGCTGACAAAAACCAAAAAACAAGTAACCCGTCTGGGCGCTGTGAAAAATAAAATAGCCAAACAGATAAACAACCACCGATACATTCTGCTATAAAATAAATCGGTGAAAGCTTGCTGCGACAGTTTCGACAACGAAAACGTTGGTAACAGATGGAAAGCAATGGGACCAGTTCATACCAAGCCAATACATGCTGACAGTTGACACAATGAGACCGTGGGTAAATAATAGAGTGTCCTTGTGGCAGGCGTTGTGCCACTAAGCATAAGAACGAACCAATGCAACAACCAATGATAAAATAGAGAAACATAGCGAGGGCCTCCTTTTAAAGAAAGATACGCCAATAACAACCATTTTATTTATTTTTAGTAGAGGTGACAAAATGAAGATTTCGATCGGAGTCGATATCGGTACGACACAAACAAAAGCAGTGGCATTCAACGAGCAAGCTGAAGTCATCGCTTCAGCTTATTTTCTAAATCCGATGATCCAAGAAGCACCAGGAATGGCAGAACAAGACCCAGAATTGATCTTCCACGGTGTATGTACAGTAATCAAAGAAGTCGTCAAACAGTTACCGAAGTCGACAACTATAGAAGTGATTGCCTTTTCAACAGCGATGCACAGTTTGATTCTGTTAGATGATAATAAACACCCTTTGACCCGTATGATCACTTGGGCAGATAATCGTGCGAAAACACAAGCTGAAAAACTAAAAAACAGCCAACTAGGGTTTCACTTTTATCAACAAACAGGCACCCCAATCCATCCAATGACGCCACTAGTTAAAATCCATTGGTTGAACGAAACCCAACCAGAACTAACGAAGCAAGTGGCGTATTATGTGAGTATAAAAGAATATATCTTTTTCCGTTTGTTTGGACAATTAGTCTGCGACTACAGTACAGCCTCAGGCACAGGTTATTTTGATATCCATCAATTCAAATGGGCAGAAGAAGCGTTAAATTACTTATCAATCACTCAAGAACAACTACCTGAAGTGATGCCGTCAACCACGATACTCAATGGATTATCAAAAGAAAAACAAGAAATTTTAGGATTAGAAAATGATATATCATTTGTTTTAGGTGGTGCTGATGGTCCTTTATCTAATTTAGGACTGGGAGCATTTGGCGAAAAGATAGCTGCGTTAACAGTCGGTACCAGTGGGGCATTAAGATTTATTACAGACAAACCACAACTACATCCCGAGATGGAAACCTTCTGTTATGTACTGGATCGTACACACTGGGTGGTCGGTGGCGCAACAAGTAATGGTGCGGGAATTTTTGATTGGGCAAGTCAAACTTTGATGCAAGAAGTAACTCAAGCGGCTATTGATCAAGGCGAAAATCCTTACGATGCCCTTTTCTCAGCAATTACGTTTGTCCCACCAGGAGCGAACGGATTACTCTTTCAGCCCTATTTATTAGGAGAACGAGCTCCTCTATGGGAGGCAGAAGCTTCTGGGAGTTTTTTAGGTTTGCAAAGAGACCACACGGAAAAAGAAATGATGCGAGCTATTCTAGAAGGAATTTGTTTCAATTTAAAAAGGATTTTGACAGGAGTTTGTTCAGAAGATCAATTAACAGAAATCAGAGCTACAGGCGGATTCTCACAATCGCCTGTCTTTCGCCAATTAATGGCTGACGTTTTGGGGTATCCGCTCATTTTCCCGGCGGTGTCTGAAGCCTCCGCTTTAGGAGCCGTTTTCTTAGGGTGGCAAAGTATCGGGAAGATCACTGATTTAAGCGAAGCTATAGAAAAAGTACAGCTTGCTTCACAAGTACCAGTTCAACAAACGGTCAAAGAGACATATCAAAAAATCTTTCCGATTTTTGTTGAAACACAAAAACAAGTAGCGGCAACTTATCAGCCTTTAGCACATTTACGTCAAACTTTAAGTACTATGGATGAAAAATAGGATGAAAAAGTAGAATGACGGAATAAGAGAGGAATAGTGTAAGAACTAGAAAAAACGACTAAAGCAATAGAAAGTCTTTTCTAAGAAATGATAGGATGAAAATCGTTCTCAACTAATTGGTTTTATTGTACTTTTGTCTCAAAGTTTACTATGCTTTTATTGTAGACAAAAGTTAGGAGGAGAAAAGAAAATGAAATTTCCACAAACAAAAGAAGTATTAAATCAATTAGTTGCAGACTTGAGTCAAATGTCTGTTGTTGTTCACCAAACACATTGGTATATGCGTGGACCAGGTTTCTTGACATTGCACCCAATGATGGATGAATTTATGGATGACTTGAATGAACAATTAGATGAAATCTCAGAGCGTTTGATCACACTAGATGGTTCTCCTTATTCAACCTTACGTGAATTTGCAGACAACACCAATATTCCTGACGAAGTAGGCAATTGGGATCGGACTATTCCAGAACGCTTGGAATTTCTTGTGAAAGGCTACCGCTATTTGGCAGACCTTTACCAAAAAGGAATTGAAGTAGCTGGTGAGGAAGGCGACGACCCAACACAAGATATTTTTATCGAATTTAAAACAGCGACTGAAAAACGAATCTGGATGATCCAAGCACATTTAGGAAAAGCACCAGAAATCGATGCGTAAAATGATCATCAACTGATGATATTATATAATAGTAAAAAAACTGCGAGGGAAGTTATTTTTCTTGCAGTTTTTATTTTAGAAGAGAAAGAAACGTTCTTCGTTCTAAAAAAGAATGAGTGCATCACAAGGATACGTGCAATAAAAACGAAAGTTTTGGATTGCTAAGAAAAAACGTTGACATTAAGGGGATTAGCAGGTAATATGTTAAATGGTATTGTTTGCCCCACAAAGAGCCCCGGAAACTCGAAGTGTATGTCAAACATCAGAACTTAAATTGGAGGAAACTAACGTGCGTACAACATATATGGCCAAACCAGGCGAAGTAGAACGTAAATGGTATGTAGTAGACGCAACTGATGTTCCATTGGGACGTCTTTCAACAGTTGTTGCATCTGTACTACGTGGTAAAAATAAACCAACTTTCACACCTCATTTGGACACTGGCGATTTCGTCATCGTAATCAATGCAGATAAAGTGAAATTAACAGGTAAAAAAGCGACTGATAAAATTTATTACCGTCACAGCAACTACCCAGGAGGATTGAAATCAATCACTGCTGGTGAATTGCGTGCTAAAAATTCTCGTCGTTTGATCGAAACTTCTGTAAAAGGAATGCTTCCTAAAAATACTTTAGGCCGCAAACAATTTACAAAATTGAATGTATACGCTGGAGCTGAGCATCCACATGCAGCACAACAACCAGAAGTTTTAGACATTACAAACTTAATCTAATAGGAGGGAATTTCATTGGCACAAGTTCAATATATCGGCACAGGCCGTCGTAAAAATGCAGTTGCTCGTGTACGTTTAGTACCAGGAACTGGTAAAATTACTGTAAACAAAAAAGATGTTGAAGAATACATTCCACATGCTGACTTGCGTGAAGTAATCAATCAACCTTTCGCTGTTACTGAAACAAAAGGCGCTTATGACGTATTTGTTAACGTAAACGGCGGAGGCTACGCTGGACAATCAGGAGCTATCCGTCATGGTATCGCTCGTGCATTGCTAGAAGTTGATCCTGACTTCCGTCTAGCTCTTAAACGTGCTGGCTTACTTACTCGTGACGCACGTATGGTTGAACGTAAAAAACCAGGTCTTAAGAAAGCTCGTAAAGCTTCACAGTTCTCAAAACGTTAATCAAAATCGCTCTATATCAACGTTTACAAGCACTTTTTGGTGTCAGTTGGTGTTAATTATAGCGATAAATCGTTTAAAAGATTCAAAGCATCCGCATCTTGCTGGTGCTTTTTTTCTGGCATCAATTCAAGGTAATATTGTTGGGTAGTTAGAATAGAATTGTGACCGAGACGGCGAGAAATATAATCTAAACTAATATCTTTTGAAAAGAGAAATGAAGCGTGCGTATCACGTAGCCCATGAAAGGTTGTTTTTGTTAGTCCAAGCTTTTTCAACAATCTTTGTAATTGCCCTGCTTGTCGAAAGCCATTCCAATCGAAAATATAATCTTCTTTTGTACGTGCAAGAGTAACTACAGCTTTGTAAATATCTTTATTAATAGAAATATCACGTTTTGAATATTTTGTTTTAAGCTGTGTGTCATCACTAATTGGGCTGATTGAACGTCGAATTTTAATACCATATTCAAAAAGGTTTTCTTTCTTGATACCAAGAAGTTCACCACGTCGAGCACCTGTTTCGAGTGCTAAAGCGACGAGAACATTAAACTCATCTTCTGTATGATTGAGACAATATTGTCTAAGTGTCTTAAATTCTGTAACAGAAAGAGGAACATTGCGTTTGGGTGGCTCTTGTCCTTTTACTTTGAGAAGAGAGCCAAAATCGTTGGCAATAAGTCCACGGGCATAGGCATATTTTAGTGAGCCTCTTATTTTTAGAACAAGTTCTTTAACAGTTTTCTTTGAATGAGTTTCGGCATAGTGATTAATTTTCTTTTGCATGATAAGGTCATTAAGATGCTTTAATTGAATCCCTTCAAAGAGATTATCGACAATGACTAAAGTTCGTTTATAGTTGATGAATGTTGCTTCACGAACATCATTTTTCTTTACAGTATTTACCCAGTTTCGATAAAAATCTGTAAAAAGGGTCGAGCGTTCTGCTATATTCTTTCCACGACCTTTTTCAAGCTCCATTTCTAATGTCCAAAGTTCTGCATCTTTTTTATTACTAAATGTTTTTGTTTCTCGTTTATATTCTCCTTTTCTATAAAGTGATACAGTTGCACGGAAAGAATTTCCACGTTTAATAATAGTTGCCATTTTATCAGCCTTTCTTAAAAAATGATTGATAAAATAGACTAGTCATATATAGAATAAATGAAAAATCTAGTTTTATCAATCATTGATATCTATTCACAATGCGTTTCAATAAATTTGAGAAGTTTAGACCTTAGGTAGCGTTCTTGTTTGCCTACCATAAAGCAATGAAAATCAGGATGGCTACGAATATATTTATCGAATGATTTAGGATCGATACCAAGTAATTCTGAGGCTTGTTGCCTATTTAATAATAAAGGATATTTAGAGAGCATTGTTATTCTTCCTTTCATTTTTTATCATATCTTCTTGAGTCCAAGTATTTAGCGAAGAAATATGTTTTATCCATAATCAAATGAAGTAGTTTAGGGTTTTCAGCTCGTGCATAGAGGACGAGATTATTGAATTCTAGGAAATTATATTTTTCGATAATATCAATAACAAGAGATAAGTATTCATCATAATTATGGTCAATGATGAATTTTTCTAACTCAAATCCGCAACCAGATTCAATGTCATCAATATTGTATAAAGTTTTTTCAGGATTTTCTGCATGTGTGAAATAGTCATACATACCTTTGGGAGACATAATAATTTCTACATGAGAAGGAGTGTGTAAATTACTACTCAATAATTCAGAAACCTGAGAATAGCTTTTTAGTGAATCAAAATATAATGCTCCATGTTTATGCGCTTTTTTGAATTCTCCCGTCTTTTTATTAATATCTTTGTCATGCCAAGGACTAAGTACAAATGGAACATGCATTTTTTCAAGAATTTCTAAGTAATTCTCTGGAGCACTTTCTTGATATAGGAGAAATGCCCATTTATTTGACCGTTTATCTTTCACAGTAACGCTCCTTTCGTGATTATTGATTATTGGTGTAATGGGGGTCGTAGTAGCCCCATTACACAGTTATTTGAAAAGGTAGTGCTTTTGACACTCACTTTGTGAGTCAAGCACTACCTTTTCCTTAACGTCGTGTTCCTATAAACCAGAGTTTATTCCTAATTCTATTTGGGGCAGAAAAATAGTAATGAGGATGACGACTTGTAATTTCTTTTTGAATGGATTCCATTCTCTCTTCCAGTAGTTTTTGGGCTTGTTGAGTATTTGGAACGTTTAGTAAAACGATTGTTTTCTCTTTGCGAATATCCACGACACATTTTGAGACGGCGTGATTGAACGATTTCAAAATAGGATTATAGTGGTTTCCTTTTGGACTAACTGTTGTTTCAGTAGGCGTAGAATGATATTGTTTTAGAAAATAACGCATTCTAAAGGTTTGATAAATAGATTTTGCATAATTGAGTAACGAATCTTTCCGTATTCTACTAATGACTTCAACGGCAATAAGACTCAGAGCAGTGCTACTGGTTAATATCGCTATTCTATGGATATAGGTTATAACAGTAGTGCTAAAGTTCTTGTTAAACAGTACAAGACTAACGTCGGCTATTTCTTTAGAAGGATTAGTCAAGTTGAAGACAACGTTTAGTGAGAAACACAAAATACTGACAAAGAGGAGTAGAAAACTGATATTAAAAGTAAATTGAAAGAAATTACGTTTCATTATAGAATCCCTTCTTTTGTATAGTAGGTAGGGCAAAGGAGTGGAAGTACTTGATAAGGATGCTCATTATCAATAATTTGGATAAGCCCTGTTCCTTTACCGATAGGGATAACAATTCCTTCTGGATCAAGATCAGGAAAGAGAAATTGTACAGTTTTTTTAGAAACATTCCCTATTTGAATTAAAACATTGAGTTGCTCTCTAACAGAAATTGGAATGGAAGTATGATCAAAACGTTGACTCACGAGTAATAAATGAACTTTTGTTGCTCGTCCAAGAAGAGCGATTTGAGAAAATAAGGAAAAGAAGGAGTCTTTAATGGTTTTGTTTACACCCTCGGACAAAGCAAGAACTTCATCAATAACGATGGTAAGATGTTCAAAAGTATGTTCGGGATTATCATAAAGAATTTCTTGCCGTTTTTGAATGACATTGAGAGAATCGCTTAATGTTTCGTTGATTTCTGAAACAAAATCAGATTTTGAACGATTTTGTTGGGGATGAATTACGGCTACTTTATTTTTGCGAGCCCATCGACTAGGCGTATCAAACTTAGGATCAACAATAATTAGTTTGGACATATTTTTGAGTAAACTGAGAAAGTATGTGAGAGTGTATGATTTCCCAGAACCCGAATTTCCAGCAATAGCCATATGAGTGACCTTGTTATAATCAATCGTTAAACTTTTCATAATTGGAAGAGTATGTTCGGGCTGATTACTAGAAAATGCTTCTAAGTCGGGAATAACTAAACGTTCCGAAATACCTTTTTTCCATGGAAAGAATAGTCCACGTTGAATATGAATATCTTCAGTATCAAGTGCCATAAAAAAGGTTGCATTTTGTTTGAGTAACGTATATCTAGGATAAAGTGCTGCATTTGCAATTAAGAAAATTTTTTGATAGAGGTCATCATCAATAAGATAACCTGCAGGTAAACGTGGGATAAAAACAAATCCATGTTCTAAAATTTTAATTGTGAAGGAATTTGTATATGACGTTTCCCCTTGTATAAGAGAGCCTAACGCCATGTTTAGGCTCTGCAGGAGATATTGACCTAATTCTTTTTGAGAGAAGTCGGGCATCTATTTAACCTCCTTAATATTTTGAGCACGGAAGTAAACATGATAACCGACTTCACAAGCTTCAAGGTTATCAAAGGTAATTACAGACATGTAATCCGGAAGAGATACTTCTGATTCAAACTTTACTTGAAATGGAGGAAGACCTTTTTGTGAAAACCAAGCTTTATGAGCAATAATTTCATCTGTCGGTTGTCCGTCTACAAATCGAGTTTGTGCCTCGAGTTCAGTACTTAAGCAATAAATTGCTTGTTTGTGATCAATATAGTTATTAGCAGTATTGGCTGAGTAGCCGCCTTTACGATTATTTGTTTTCATAGGAAAACTCCTTTCATCTTTCATAATATATAGAATATTTTGGTTCATCAGGAATCAGCAACTTCCCAATGAAGGAAGTTAGTCTATCTGCGCAAATAGCTAACCGATGAATGTCAAAGTCTTGCTGTAACTTTGATGATTCTAGTATATCTAAAATATTTTTTTGTGAGTTCCTCGTTTCGTACTTAATTTTTTGGGTTTTTGAGAACAAATTTGAGGATAAAATTGAGAATAAAACAGCTAGTATCTAGCTGTTTTCAGACTGTAGACAAACTCCTAAATTGGGAGTGTTGTTTGCAGCTTTTTTGTT
>ERZ1034949.193-NODE-193-length-42713-cov-57.890947_pt1 | contig 42713 bp, 39 predicted proteins | sample MGYA00520590_ERZ1034949 | MGnify/ENA primary metagenome ERZ1034949 (study PRJEB33766, sample SAMN09781752) | gut metagenome | biome: gut microbiome | host: Homo sapiens | place: Madagascar | study: EMG produced TPA metagenomics assembly of the PRJNA485056 data...
GAGCTGGTCCGTGGTTAGGACCCTTAGCGACAACGCACATGTTGTCTACTTCTTTAGAATAGATCATATTCGCTAAATTTTATATTAATGAATATTATAAGTATAAAGTTCTGTACTTAATTCATATTGTTTTGCTGAAACATCGGTGCCATCACCTCAATTCCGAGCACAAAAGTACAAAAAAAATCCGGAAAATACCTAAAATTGGGTATTCTTTTTAACTCTTTAACCTAATATTTAGATTTTTTCTTGGGTTTATGCACAATTTCATGTATCTTTGCAAACTGAAAATTGCAATTTTGTAGATTATGATCGAAGTAAAGATAAACGATGCCAAGCTTCAGCAGGCTGCCGAGGCAGGCATGGATGAATTTGTAAAGGCTTTCGTGGATGCCATCCGCGAAGCGATTGGTGGCGAACTGACAGCCGAGACCATGGCGCAGCTCAACAGCGACCAGATTACTCTTCTGGCTTGGGATATCCTGCATGAGGAGATGATGGATGGCGGAATGGTTCAGCTCATACATAACGGCTATGGTGCTTTCCTCTGGAAGAACCCTACCGACAAGGCGTTTAAAAACTGGGGATTGGCAGAACTCTCCAAGCTTATCAAGAAAAGTCATTTCCTGTATAAGACAAACCATGAGGAGATTGAGCGCGATCTGACCGATGAGGAGTTTATGGCGCTCTACGAGAAATTTCCTGAGTTTGATGATTTTGACGATGAGTTTGTAGAGAACGAAGAGGAGTGGACCAGCAAGGTTGCCTTCTACATCGATGATCATATCGACAATTTCGCAGTAATTGTCAAAAGTTAATAGTTGATAGGCAATAGCGGCTTCGCCGTATGGTAGGAATGCCGTATAAACTATAAACTTTAAACTATAAACTTATAATACATTAATTATATATATGAACAAGCAAGAACAGGAACTCCGTAAGAAGAGTCCGATACAGATACGCAACAAGAAGGCTTCGTTCGAGTACTTCTTCGTTGACACATATACCGCAGGCATTGTGCTTACGGGTACAGAGATAAAGTCAATCCGTGGCGGAAAGGCTTCGCTGGTAGATTGTTATTGCGATTTCTATCAGGGCGAACTTTGGGTCAAGGGAATGAACATCTCTCCTTATTTCTATGGCTCTTTCAGCAATCATGAGGCTCGCCGCGACCGCAAACTTCTTCTCACCAAGCGTGAATTGCGCCGTCTTGAGGAGGACAGCAAGCAGCCCGGCTTCACCATAGTTCCTACCCTCATCTTTATCGATAATCACGGTAGAGCCAAGGTGGACATAGCTCTCTGCAAGGGTAAGAAGGAATATGACAAGCGCCAGACTCTGAAGGAGAAGGAAGACAGAAGGGAGATGGATAGAGCAATCAAGCACTTTTAGCCAATGAAGAATTTAAGAGAGATTGTAAAGGAGAAGATTCTGATTCTCGATGGTGCCATGGGTACTGAGATTCAGAAGTATAATCTTACAGAAGAAGACTTCAGAGGCGAGCGGTTCCGCGATTTGCCGGGCATGATGAAGGGCAACAACGATATGCTCAACATCACTCGTCCTGATGTGATATCTGATATTTACCGACGCTACCTGGAGGCTGGCGCCGATATTATTACTGCGAATACTTTTTCGTGCCAGCGCATTTCGCAGGCTGATTATCACCTGGAGAACTGCGCCCGCGAAATGGCATTCGAGGGTGCACGCCTGGCACGTATCGAATGCGATAAGTTTTCTACACCTGATAAACCACGCTTCGTTGCAGGAGATGTGGGACCAACCAACAAGACATGTTCCATGAGCCCGGACGTCAGCAATCCTGCCGCCCGCGAGATTACCTACGATGAACTTTTCACCGATGTATGCGAACAGGTGGATGGTCTTATCGAAGGCGGTGCTGACGTGATTCTCATCGAAACCATCTTTGATACACTCAACTGCAAGGCGATGATAGATGCAGCGCTCACCATGATGAAGAAACATGGAGTAGAGTTGCCTGTTATGATCAGTCTTACGGTGAGTGATCTGGCGGGCAGAACGCTAAGTGGTCAGACTGTAGATGCTTTCCTTGCTTCGCTTTCTCCTTATCCTATCTTCTCTGTCGGCATGAACTGTGCCTTTGGTGCTCCTCAGATGAAACCTTTCATCGAGCACATGGCTCAGGTTGCACCTTATTATATTAGTGCGCATCCTAATGCCGGTTTACCTAACGAGATGGGCGAATATGACGAGACAGCCGAATCGATGGCTCCGCAAATAGCCGAATTCATCGACGAAGGTATCGTGAACATCATTGGCGGATGCTGCGGTACAAGTCCTGAATTCATCGCTCATTATGCCCGTATAGCCGAGGGTAAGAAGCCGCACCAGGTAGTGGAGAAACCTAAGTATATGTGGCTCTCGGGATTAGACCTTCTGCAGGTCGATGATTCCGTACATTTACCGGTTGACGCCAGCCGGTTCGTCAATGTGGGCGAACGCTGTAACGTGGCTGGTAGCAGGAAGTTCCTGCGTTTGATTAACGAAAAGAATTATGAAGAAGCCATCGGTATTGCCAGAAAGCAAGTGGCTGATGGAGCGGCTGTCGTTGACGTGAATATGGACGATGGTTTGCTCGATGCGAAAGCCGAGATGGTTAATTTCCTGAATATGATTGCAGCCGAACCAGACATTGCGAAGGTTCCGGTGATGATCGACTCTTCCAAATGGGACGTCATCGTGGCTGGCTTGAAGTGCTGCCAGGGCAAGTGTATTGTCAATTCCATCAGTTTGAAGGAGGGCAAGGAAGTATTCCTTTCTCATGCCCGCGATGTGTTGCGCTATGGTGCAGCCGTTGTTGTGATGTGTTTTGATGAGGTTGGTCAGGCTACCACTTTCGAGCGCCGCATCGAGATAGCAGAACGTGCTTATCATCTTCTGGTAGACAAGTTGGGCATGAATCCGCTCGATATCATCTTCGACCCGAACGTACTTGCCATAGCTACCGGTATGGAGGAGCATGATAATTATGCCGTTGAGTTCATCCGTGCAACGGAGTGGATTCATCAGAATCTTCCTGGTGCACATGTCAGCGGAGGTGTCAGTAACCTCTCGTTCTCATTCCGTGGCAATACTTACATCCGTGAGGCTATCCATTGTATTTTTCTGCATCATGCCCAGCAGGTAGGTATGGACTTTGGTATTGTAAATGCCAAAGCCAGAATGGATTATAATAAAATTCCTGAAGAACAGCTTCAGCTCATCGAGGATGTGGTGCTGAATAGAAGGAAAGGTGCAGCAGACGAACTCATCGAGCTTGCGGCAGAGATAAAAGCCCAGGCTGATGCTGCCAAGGCTGCAGCTAAGGCAGGCGGTGTTGCTCCCAAGAAACCGGCTGCTCCTGAATGGCGAAAGGAGAGTGTGGAAGAACGCCTGAAGTATGCGCTGCGCAAGGGAATCACCGATTTCCTGCAGCAGGATATTGACGAAGCACTTGCCAAATATCCTCATGCAGTAAACGTAATTGAGGGTCCTCTGATGGACGGCATGAACCTGGTAGGCGAACTTTTTGGAAAAGGCGAAATGTTCTTGCCGCAGGTTGTCAAGACGGCTCGCACGATGAAATCGGCAGTTTCTATCCTTCAGCCTCATATCGAGGCAGAAAAACAGGGTGGAGCAACAACTGCCGGCAAGATTCTGATGGCAACCGTGAAGGGCGATGTTCATGATATCGGAAAGAACATCGTCTGCGTGGTTATGTCATGTAACAATTACGAAATCATCGACTTAGGTGTGATGGTTCCAGCCGAACAGATTGTACAGAAAGCTATCGATGAAAAGGTAGACGCAATCGGTTTGAGCGGACTTATCACCCCTTCGCTTGAAGAAATGGTTCATGTGGCCCGAGAAATGCAGAAAGCTGGTTTGCGCATTCCTATTATGGTAGGTGGGGCAACGACGAGCGAACTGCATGTGGCTCTGAAGATTGCGCCTGAATATGACGGACCGGTTATCTGGGTGAAGGACGCATCGCTCAATGCCGGAATATGTGCCCGCTTCCTCAACGAGGCTGAATGTCCTAAGTTTGAGGCGGAACTGAAGGAACGCTACGAGAAACTTCGCCAGAACTATCACGAAGAGCAGGCTAAGATAGCCTCGCTCTCAGAGGCTAGAAAGAACAAGCTGGAGCTGTTCTGACAAGATAAAGAATACAACGTTTTTAGGATAATTATATGATTAAAACTGTGATTTTTGATATGGGTGGTGTCATCATCACCCTCGACGAGAATGAGGCAGGCAAACGTTTCATTGAGTTGGGTATGAAGGAGTTTGCGGAGAAGATGGACCCTTATAAGCAGGTTGGCTTAAACGGCCAGCTGGAAGAGGGCAAGATTTCCGAGGAGGAATATCGTCGGGAAGTGAGCAAGAAGATTGGCCGCGAGGTAACCTTCGAGGAACTGCAGCATTGCTGGCTGGGCTACATGAAGGAAATTCCAGAACGCAATCTGGTTACTATCCGCAATCTTAAGAAGCAGGGCTACCGTGTAATCTTGCTCAGCAATACCAACCCTTATGTTTCTGCCTGGGTAGACAGCGAGGCATTCTCTGCCGACGGTCATCCTATCGGCGATTATTTCGATGCGATGTACCGTTCTTATGAGGCAAAGTATATGAAGCCGGATGAGAATTTCTTCCGTTATGTCCTTTCTCAGGAGAAGATTATGCCAGAGGAGTGCCTGTTTATTGATGATGGTCCTCGTAACTGCTGTGCTGCCTCTGAACTGGGACTGTTTACTTATTGTCCGCAGAATGGAGAAGACTGGTGCGATAAGATTTATGAGCATTTGAAGTAATTATTTGTGGTGATTATTTGCACTAAAATGCAAATAATTGCCATTTTATTTTGTGCTCTGCAATAAAAAATGTACTTTTGCAGTCGCAAATATTAAATACATAATACAATGATTAAGAAGAAAAGATGGCATTGCTTGCCAGGTCAGCCTCTTACAGAGCTCGACAAGCAGGTGATGTTTTGGGAAAACAAGGGTAAACTTGTTCCTACCCGTGACTTGATTAAAACTCCAGAACAGATAGAAGGCATCCGCAAGAGTGGTGTCGTAAACACCGGTTGTCTTGATGCGGTAGCCGAGATGATCCGTCCGGGAATCAACACCCAGGAGATTGATGATCTCTGCATGCAGTATTGTAAGGATCATAATGCCATTCCTGCGTGTCTCAATTACGAAGGCTATCCTAAGAGCGTTTGTACCTCTATCAACGAAGTGGTTTGCCATGGTATTCCTAAGGAAGAGGATGTGCTTGAAGAGGGCGATATCATCAATGTGGACATGACAACCATCGTAGATGGCTATTACGCTGACGCCAGCCGTATGTTCATCGTTGGCGGCAAGACTACTCCTGAAAAGGAGCAGCTGGTTCGCGTAGCCAAGGAATGTCTGGAAATCGGTATGGAGGTTGCCAAGCCATACTCGTTCGTAGGTGATATCGGTCATGCTATCGAGAAGCATTGCAAGAAGTATGGTTATGGTGTGGTTCGCGATCTTTGCGGTCATGGCGTAGGTTGCCAGTTCCATGAAGAGCCTGAGGTTCTTCACTATGGTCATAGAGGCACGGGCATGCTGCTTGTTCCGGGCATGGTATTCACCATCGAGCCAATGATTAACATGGGCACCTGGCAGGTATTCCTCGATGCCGACGATCCATACGGATGGGAAGTAATCACCGGCGATGAGAAACCATCTGCGCAGTGGGAGCACACGCTTGTGATGACAGAGACAGGTGTGGAGGTTTTGACACACTAGTGCTAGTTAATAGTTGATAGTTTATTGTTAATAGGGCATTCTTGCTTGAGTCTCATGGATAAGGTGCTTTATGCTATAAACTATAAATTATAAATTATAAACTTTGATATAATGAAGGATATATATATATTAGGTATAGAGAGCAGCTGCGATGATACCTCTGCCGCAGTGCTCAAGAATGGTGTGCTGCTGAGCAATGTAACCGCCTCTCAGGAGGTTCACAAAGCTTATGGCGGTGTTGTTCCGGAGTTGGCTTCCCGTGCCCACCAGCAGAATGTGGTTCCAGTCGTTGACCAGGCCATCGCGCGTGCAGGCATCAAGAAGGAAGATCTTTCTGCCGTAGCCTTCACCCGTGGTCCGGGTCTGATGGGCTCGCTTCTCGTGGGTGTGAGCTTTGCCAAGGGTTTCGCCCGTTCGCTCAATATCCCGATGATAGATGTAAACCATCTGCAGGGTCATGTGATGGCTCATTTCATCAAGGAGAGCGATGATGACCAGAGTGCACCTCCATTCCCGTTCATCTGTCTTCTCGTGAGCGGTGGAAATTCGCAGATTGTAAAGGTGAATGCCTACAACGATATGGAAGTGCTGGGACAGACCATCGATGATGCGGCTGGCGAGGCTATTGACAAGTGTGCCAAGGTACTGGAGTGGGGCTATCCTGGTGGTCCTGTCGTAGATAAGTATGCACGCCAGGGCAATCCGAAGGCATTCAGTTTCTCTGAGCCTCATATTCCGGGTTTGAACTACAGTTTCTCCGGTTTCAAGACAAGTTTCCTCTACAGCTTGCGCAAATGGGTGGCTGCTGATCCTGATTTTGTTGAGAAGAACAAGTACGATCTGGCTGCCAGCATAGAGTTTACCATCGTTGATATTCTGATGAAGAAACTCCGCATGGCTGTCAAGCAGACCGGTATCAAGCATGTGGCTGTAGCTGGAGGTGTGAGCGCCAATAATGGTTTGCGCAACGCTTTCCGCGACCATGCCAAGCGCTTCGGCTGGACTATCTACATCCCTAAGTTCAGCTATACTACCGATAATGCGGCGATGATAGGCTGCGTGGGAACCTTCAAGTATCGTGATGGCGAGTTTGCAACCATCGACTTGCCAGCCTATAGTAAAGTAACATTTAAGTAAGAAATATGGAATTTGAAACAAAGATATTGAGCAAGGGCATCCAGGAGATGCTCTACAACAGTGACAAGACAGTAGGCACAGCAGAGAGCTGCACAGGTGGTCGTATCGCCGAGGCGCTGATTTCTGTGCCAGGTGCCAGCAATTACTTCAAGGGTGGTGTAGTAAGCTACACCAACGAGGTAAAGGAGAATCTTTTGGGCGTGAGCCATGAGGTTCTGGAGGAGCAGACTGCCGTTTGCGAAGAAGTGGCTAGGGAGATGGTGCTCGGCACAATCAAGACCCTGAATGTTGACTTCGCCATTTCTGCAACGGGCGTGGCTGGTCCAACGGGTGGAACTCCAGCCATTCCTGTGGGCACAATCTATGTAGGTTATGGCGATAAGAACGATGTTCGCGTGGTAAAACTTACCGAAGATTTCGGACGCGACATCAACCTTGCAATTGCCACAAATACAGCGCTTAAAGGCATGCTCGAATTCTTGAAAGAACATGCTGAAGAACTTAAAAAATAGGCTTAAATTGCTAATTTAAGGCTATCAAATATTAATAATCCTTAAAAGACAGCGTTCTTTTAGGGATTATTTTGTTATTACCAAATTATTTTGTAATTTTGCACTCTGTTTGGAATAGGTATCAATTAACGAATTACAAAATTAAAGATAGAAATGTCTAAGATTTGTCAAATTACAGGTAAGAAGGCACAGTTAGGTTGCAATGTGTCTCACTCAAAGCACCGTACAAAGAGAAGCTTTGACGTTAACCTCTTCAGCAAGAAATTCTACTATGTAGAAGAGGGTTGCTGGATCAGCCTCAAGATCAGTGCTGCTGGTCTTCGTCTTATTAACAAGGTAGGTCTCGATGCTGCTTTGAATCAGGCAGTAAAGAAGGGCTACGTAGATTGGAAGGACATTAAAGTTATAGGAGAATAAATATCATGGCAAAGAAAGCAAAAGGTAATAGAGTACAAGTTATCCTCGAGTGCACTGAGCATAAGAACAGTGGTATGCCAGGTACAAGCCGTTACGTGACTACAAAGAATCGTAAGAACACTCCTGAGCGTCTTGAGTTGATGAAGTACAACCCAATCCTTAAGAAGATGACTCTTCACAAGGAGATTAAGTAAGCTTAGCTTACAAGTTTAATAATTTTATCAATTTAAATAGACTATGGCAAAGAAAGCGGTCGCTACCCTCCACGAAGGTAACATGGATGGTCGCGCATATACAAAGGTTATCAAGATGGTTAAGAGCCCTAAGACTGGTGCATACGTTTTCGATGAGAAGATGGTACCAAACGAGGCTGTTAAGGATTTCTTCAAGGATTAATTTCCTTGCAGATGAGCATCGTTGAATTTAGATTACATCAAAATTCAAATATAAAGATAAAGGTCGCTACCCAGATAGGGGAGCGACCTTTTTATTTTTTTACTTTTCTTAGGACCCAAAACAGTTTTTGGCTTCTTTCATATTGTCACTTGACGATATCTTATCGCCAAGTGACGAATCTTCTTGCATTTGACTCATCTTATCACCGTTTGACGCCTCTCACGGCCTGGCTCTCTAACGGATTCTCCGGCCAGAAATGCTTAGGGTATCGGCGCTTCAGTTCCTTGCGGACTTCGAAATAAGTGCCTTGCCAAAAACTTGCGAGATCCTGAGTAAGCTGAACGGGCTTGAAACCGGGAGATAACAACTCAAGCAGAAGAGACCGTTTGCCAGCATCGACAGTGGGAGTTGATGTCATTCCGAAACACTCTTGAAGCCGCACACTAAGAACTGGGGCTTCGGTTCCCAAGCGATAATCGATGCGGATGTTGCTGCCCGATGGCACACGGATGTGGGTGGGAGCAAGGTGGTCTATCTCCTGCTGAAGGTCGTAAGGAAGGATGTTCCATAAGATTTCGCACAGGTTGAGTTTCTTCAGCTCTGTAACAGAAGTCTTCATCTTACCACCTTCTTCGAGATAGAAAGGGAGCCACGCTCGGGCTGTTGTCAGGAGATGCTCCGTAGACAGGTCGGGAATCTCCAGTTCCGGATGCCATTCAGCTACTTGCGCCACGCGCTGTTGCAGACGATGAACGGATTCGTTCCAATCGAACATGCTGAGTCCGTCTTTTTGGGCAGCTTCGCAGATAATGTCCGAAACAGTCTCTCGGCTGGCATTCTGTATCGGCTTGCTGTCTATGACGAGTGCTCCTATCCGTGTTTCCTGCTGCATCTTTACCGCCAGCGCTTTGCTGTCCCATGAAATATTCTCGCAGGTTTGTGCTGGCAAGTTCTTCCAGTTGACGGGGGCTGAGAGAAATACTCTTCCTTTCCGTCCCAGTACAGTTTTGGATGATGAGGTTGAAGCGAGGTTGAGCGATGCGATGGCAAGCCATTCGTTTGCAGCCATGCTGTCGCTCGGATCGATGAAAACCATGTTGCCATTCGACATCTTGAAGTTACCCGCATGGTCGGTGGCATGGGCGATGCGCTCAGGGTAGGCTAGGGCGATAAGATGGCCCACTTCCTCAGCATCAATTGGCTCGTTGTCTTCCTTGATACGCAGCATCTTCCTGTATTCCTGTGCAATCTGAGCGATACGGTTCCAGCGCCCCAGATTCTTCTTGCTGCGCGCGGAGCGGAGGAGTGAAAGGCGGAGCGTCATGTCAGAATCCTCATTTCCGCCCAACGGATCTTTCTCTTCCAGCAGCGCTGCAATGTCGCAGGCCAAGGCTTGGATTGACGGAGAACCACTGCTGATTATCATCTTGGCGATTCGCGGATGACAAGGAAGCTGAGCCATTCTGCTGCCTTCTGTGGTGATGCTGCCACTGAGAGCGTGAGCTTCATGATCAGAAGTGAGGGCGTTGAGCGACTTGAGAAGTTGCTGGGCCATGGCGAGGTTGCCCCTAGGAGGAGGGGTAAGCCAAGGAAGCAGTTCCGGCTTGTTTTCGCCGAAAGCAGCAATGTCGAGAACCATGGAAGAGAGATCTGCATCCAGTATTTCGGGCAGTCGTTGTTCAGGCATCAGATGTTCAGAGGTCTGTGTCCAAAGCCGGTAACATACGCCTGATGTGATTCTGCCCGCACGTCCCCTTCGTTGCGTAGCCATGTCCTGACTGATGCGAACGGTTTCGAGATGACTCAAGCCTGTACGGGCATCATAAACCAGTTTTCGGCAGAGTCCGGAATCCACAACGATTCGTACCCCCTCGATGGTGAGAGAAGTTTCGGCGATAGGAGTGGCCAATACGATTTTTCTTTCGCCCGGTTTGGAAGGAGCGATTGCGAGTCGCTGCTTTTCAGGCGAAAGGTTGCCGTAGAGTGGATAGATTTCCGTTGAAGATAAGGCAGAACGAAGCAGTTCTTCACATTTCATGATTTCACCTTGTCCAGGCAGAAAGGCAAGAATGTCGCCTTCCTGATTTCTGAAAGCCTGACAGATGGTGGCTGCCATTTCCTGCGCTACCTGATATCTGTCGATGTCGTGGTCTGCATAAATGGTTTCTATCGGAAACATTCTGCCTTCACTCTCGATAAGCGGAGCCTGGAGTGCTTGACAGATGCTGGAAGCATCGATGGTTGCCGACATGATGATGAGCTTCAGGTCGGGGCGGATGATTTCCTGTGTTTGCCGGGCCAGTGCTAACGCCAGGTCGGAGTTGATGCTGCGCTCATGAAACTCATCAAAGATGAGGCACGAAACGCCTTCGAGTGTAGCATCATTGACCAGCATTCTGGTGAGAATGCCCTCGGTAAGGACTTCGATGCGTGTTTCATCCGAAACCTTGCTTTCGAATCTTACCCGATAGCCGATGGTTTTGCCCACGGGTTCTCCCAGAATCTGTGCCATCCGTTCGGCTATCTGGCGAGCAGCCAGGCGGCGCGGTTCGAGCATCAGAATCTTACCCAGACTTTTAAGATGATCATGGATGAAACCTTCCAATGCCTGATCACTCATGCCCCGCAGAATGGTGAGCGGGAGGAGGGTAGATTTACCGGCTCCAGGAGGAGCTGTAATAACAAGGTTAGCCGACTCCATCAATGCTTCATTGACAGAGTCGGCTATCTGGTAAGCTGGCAGATGACCAGCCTGCTGTTCTATTCTATCTAAGTTCATTTCTTCTTATTTCGCAAACTTCAGAATCTTTTTTATTTCATAAACTTCAGAATCTTTTTTATTTCACAAACTTCAGAATCTCTTTACTCTTTCTGCCCTTTTTGGCAGGAATCGGCATGAAGCCTTCTGTGAGTCCTGTTTTATCTGTCATGGCCTGGAAAACGGAGGCGGCATAGGAAGAGAGATTCTTCTCTGCCAGTTCTTGCTTGATAGCATCCTCATCATAATCATCAGCATAGAGCAGAGTGTGCAAATCGTCAAGATATTTTTGCGGAATATTCTGATGCGGCATGCGGCTTTTTATCTGCATGATCTGTGCGATGATAGCCTGTTTGGTCTGGGCAGCGATGGTTTCTGCCTTTTGCTGCTCGAAGGCTGCCAGCGTCTCCTCATCCGTCTCCAACCAGTTCTGTATCATGGCTTCAGAGGTGGTAAGATGACTGTATCCTGCATAGCGAATCAGGGCGATGCGCTTGTTCCAACCCTTCTTTTCGAGATAGCTTTTCTCCATAGGGGTAGTAGCTACCACAAGGTTTGCTTTGGCGTACATGGCTTTCTGATACATAGACTGTTGCAGTGAACGCTTCAAGTAAGGGTTCTTGCAGTTTCTCTCAGAAATATCTCCCAGTGGACAAACGATGTAGGGAATGTCCATCTGCTTTGCTTTCTTGGCTATCTGGGCTCCCTGCCATGTCCATGCTCCTATGATCAACACAATGTCGGCATCAACAAGACTGTTGGTGATGTCGAGCTGCTTATTCAAGGCTTCGATGTATGGAAGATACATTTTCAGCAACTTCTTTTGGTTGGAAATGAACAAATATACTTTCATCGTTCTGTCGGTTATTTTTAACTGTTAGTATTATGATAGACTTTAACTTCCTTTTTACCCTGTTTAGAGCTTATGAGAAGTGAAATCGTTTTTGTCAGCCCGCCAATAGCGTAATTTGGTAGCCAGATTTCTCCAGATAATTCCATATTCGAAGAATGGCAGTTTGAACATCGCTATTCCGTCATCAAAGTGTCTGATGGCCTTGTTGGCTATCAGCATTCTCACAATGAACAGCAGGAGGAAACTGAAACCTGCGCATCCTGTAAGAATCCAATTCTTCATGAGGATAGAGTAGGCTGCTACGGCTAGCGTTGCTATCAGGCTGAGATGTGGCATGAGATGGTCGAAGAACATGAGGGTTCGCATGGAACCTGCTCTTTCCAGACTCTTGCGTGAAGCCTGCAGATAGAGGTGGGCATTGTGCCAACTCTTGCTCGATGGTGCTTCGCGGATGAGCCATGCATCGCAATCCAGTTCTGTAGCTGTATCGCCACAAAGGGCATACTTGTTGACGAGAAAATCGTATTCGCCGCGAACATATTCCAGGTTGCCCTGATAGCCCTGTTCCTTCATGAAGTCGCTCTTGCGGAAAGCTACATTTGGCATGTGACTGCGATAGCCGTAGGTCTGTTGGGCACGGCGCAAAACATAGTAAGCCTTGCGGATGCTGTCGAAACGGCGTACGCTCTTAGTTTCCTCATCAAGGGCTACATATCCCAATACCAGATGGTTAGGGTCCTGGCATTGACGGGCCATGGTTTGTAACCACTTGTCGTTGCTTGGGCGACAATTAGGCTCTGTCAGAATAATCCATTCATGTTTGGCAGCCTTCACACCCAGTGTAATCTGCAATTTCTTGCGGCTCATGTAGCGTGAACTCTCAGGAATATAAGTATAATAAAGATGAGGGTTCTCAGCTGCTGTTCGCTTCAGAAAATCCAGTGTCTCGCCATCTGTACTCTGGCAGACTACGATTACCTGATAGTCGGCAGCATACTGCTGGCGCAGGAACATAGGGAGATTCCTCTCCAATTCAGCAAGATTATCGTGTGCGGTAATGAGTATACTGATAGGAGGTTGATTCTCTGCCGATTCTGTTTTTTGAAAGCGCAACGAGCGCAGAAATGGATTTATCAGCGATCCGAGAACCGCCAATAAAACCACCACTGCGCCTGCTATTATAGTAGTTGTACTAATGATCATCATATTCTTTTTCTCGTAATATAGAAAGCTAGAGAAAGGAAAATCCTATAAACTCTTAACTTTTAACTTTCAACTATATTAAAAGTCTTCTGTAATATACCCCTTTGGCAACTGGCGACAGTTATACTGGCTCGCCATGATCTCACCATAGGCTCCGGCTGAGCGGAGGGCGATGAGGTCACCGCGATGGGCTTTGTTGATGTCGACAGCCTTGCCGAAGACATCGCTAGATTCGCAGATAGGACCTACAACGTCGTAAGTTTCAATAGGCTCATCGCTTGAGATGTTTTCAATCTTATGGTAAGCCTGATAGAGAGCAGGACGGATAAGGTCGGTCATACCTGCATCCACAATGGCAAACTGCTTGGCTGTGCCCTGCTTGATGTAGAGTGTCTTGGTGATGAGAGAACCCATCTGACCCACTACAGCGCGGCCCAACTCGAAGTGAAGCTTCTGACCATCGCGCAACTTCAGTTTCTTTGCGTATGTATCGAAATAATCCTTGAAATTAGGGATTGGCTGTCGGTTTGGATGATTATAGTCAATGCCCAATCCGCCGCCCACATTGATGTTCTTCACAACGATGTGATGCGCTTCAAGTTGGTTCTGAAGTTCGTTGATACGGTTGCAGAGTGCCTCGAAATCACCCATATCGAGAATCTGGCTTCCGATGTGGAAGTGCAGTCCGAGGAACTGGATGTTCTTCATCTTGGCAGCCTCTTCGATTACGGCTTCCATGTCGCGCATGGCAATTCCGAACTTGTTTTCTGCCAGTCCTGTTGTGATGTTTGCATGTGTATGGGCGCCGACATCCGGATTGATGCGGAAACAAACCTGCGCAATCTTATTCTGTTTTTCAGCCAGTTCGTTGATGATTTCCAACTCTGGAATACTCTCTACGTTGAAGCAGAAGATGTCTTTCTCCAATCCGAGGTTGATTTCCCAATCGCTTTTGCCTACACCAGCGTAAACAATCTTACTGGCAGGGAAACCGGCTTTGATGGCTGCCTGAATTTCTCCTCCGCTCACACAGTCGGCTCCTAAACCAGCCTGACAGATGATATTGAGCACCTTAGGGTTAGCATTTGCCTTTACGGCATAGTGCACTTCAAATCCCTCGTGCTTGCCAGCCTCTTCATTGATGGTTTTCAATGTCTGGCGCAACACATTGGTGTCGTAATAGTAGAACGGAGTCTGTATCTCCTGAAACTTATCTATCGGAAATGTACCTTTCATTTCGCTTAATCTTAAATTAATACCTTATTATAGTTAAATCAGAATATCCAATTTATTGTAAATCAGAATATTCAACGAAGAGTGGACAGGAAGCATTACATACGAATTCTTCACTTTTCACTCTTCGTTTTCATTTGCATTACTTCTTCTCGAACAATACGTTGCTCAAGTTCTGTAATGCCTGCTTCTTATCTTTCTCTCTGATGAGGAATGAGATGTTGTAGTTAGAACCACCGTAAGAAATCATGCGTACAGGAATGTTCTTCATCGCATCGGTAGCGATGGTCTCGAAGCCAACGTTGCTCCAGTCCAAATCACCTACAACGCAGATAATGCACATATCAGAATCTACAGTTACTGTACCATATTTCTTCAGCTCGTTTACGATGTCGTTAAGATGAGAATCGTTATCAATACTCATGCTGACACCCACCTCAGAAGTGGCAATCATATCAATTGGAGTCTGATAGCTCTCGAAGATTTCGAATACCTTGCGTAGGAAACCTGTAGCGAGCAACATGCGGCTACTCTTGATCTTGATGGCTGTGATGTTGTCCTTGGCAGCAACAGCCTTGATCTTGCCGCGTACGATGACATTGTCGATGATTGTACCGTCGGCCTTAGGATCCATGGTGTTCTTCAAGCGTACAGGGATGCCTGCATACTTAGCTGGCTGGACACAGGTAGGGTGGAGAATCTTGGCACCGAAGTAAGCCAACTCAGCAGCCTCCTCGAAGTTCAACTGGCGTACTGCTTCAGTGTGCTCTACGACACGAGGGTCGTTGTTGTGCATTCCGTCGATGTCGGTCCAGATCTGAATCTCTTCAGCTGGGAGAGCTGCACCTATAAGAGATGCGGTGTAGTCGCTACCGCCACGCTGCAGATTGTCAACCTCGCCGTATGCGTTGCGGCAGATGAAGCCCTGAGTGATGTAAATCTGATAGCCCTGGTTCTGCTCCATGATAGCAGCCAACTTCTCCTTGATGTACTGAGGGTCTGGCTCTGCATTCTTGTCTGTGCGCATAAAGTCTAATGCGCTGAGCAATACAGCCTTTACACCCTGTTCCTTCAAGTAGTTTACAACCATGTTGGTACTCATAATCTCGCCCTGAGCCACGATGCTCTTCTCCTCGAAAGAAGTAAAGAGATCCTTGGTAAATGAACGGAGATAGTTGAACTCGCCCTGCAGGAATTCGCGTGTAGTCTTCTTCATCTCATCAGTAGAGTAGAGATCCTCCACGTGCTGCATGTATTTCTTCTCCAAGTTGTTGATTACCTCGTTGGCGCCCTCTGGGTTCTTCTTGTAGAGATAGTCAGAGATCTCAACGAGAGAGTTTGTTGTACCGCTCATCGCAGACAATACGATGAAAGTTGGTTCACCTGATTCTGTAACCAAAGAGGCTACTCCCTTCATACGCTCTGGTGAGCCTACAGAAGTACCTCCGAATTTCATTACCTTCATAGTCGTAATTTTATTTAATTATTTCACTTAATTATCTTCTCCATCCTCTGTGAGGTCGATACGGTTGTACTCATTTGTTACGTCGTAGAGCACACCTTCCTTACAGCGGTAAACGATGCCTGGGAATTTGTCGAGCATCGGGATGTTATGGGTTGTCATCACAACGGCTGTTCCTTGTTTGGTGATGTCTTTCAGCAGACTCACGATGTTGCTGGCTGTCTCTGGGTCGAGATTGCCTGTAGGCTCATCGGCGATGATGATCTTAGGATTGTTGAGAATGGCGCGGGCGATGGCTACACGCTGCTGTTCACCACCTGAGAGCTCATGAGGCATTTTGTCGATTTTATCAATCATGCCCACTTCGTTGAGCACTTCTTCGATGCGCTTATCTCTGTCTTTCTTGTTTTTCCAGCCTGTTGCCTTAAGCACGAATTCAAAGTTCTTGCGAACGGTGCGGTCGTGTAGCAACTGGAAATCCTGAAAGATGATTCCCAACTCCTTGCGCAGAGCCGGAATCTCCTTTCGCCTGATAATCTTTAGGTCTCTGCCGAGAATTTCAGCCTTTTCGGTTTCGCCCTCTACAAGGTCTAGTTCGCAATAAAGTGTCTTTAAAAGCGAACTTTTACCAGAGCCGACTTTTCCGATAAGGTAGGCGAATTCTCCTTCATCAATATGGAAATTGACGTTCTGGAGCACGCACTTGTCGGCCTGATATATGCTGACGTTCTGATAATCTATTAACATCTTCTATTTTTTTTCTCCTTAATGTTGGTTTGTTATTTCATTTCGCCCTTGCTCTTGGCAACGCGACGTTTCTTATCCCATTCCGGGTCGTGACGCATCTGAAGTTCTTTCACAACATCTTCTATTCTCAAACCCTTGCTTGTGAGCAGAACGATGAGGTGATAGAGAAGGTCTGAACTCTCGTAAACGAGTTTCTCGTTGTTGCCATTTGTTGCTTCGATAATAGTTTCAACAGCTTCTTCTCCAACCTTTTGTGCCATTTTGTTAACGCCTTTCTTGAAGAGACTGGTAGTGTAGCTTCCCTCTGGCATTTCTTCGTGGCGCTTGTTGATGAAATCCTGAAGTTCTGAGAGAAAGAGGATAGGGTTGAGCGTGTTCTCTTCTGCCCAACAGGTATCTGTACCTTTGTGGCAGGTTGGACCGTCTGGGTGAACCTTTACCAGCAAGGTGTCGTTATCGCAGTCGTTCTGAATGCTTACAAGGTTCAGGAAGTTGCCTGATGTTTCACCTTTTGTCCAGAGGCAGTTGCGTGAACGGCTCCAGAATGTTACCTTTTTGGTTGCTATTGTCTTATCGTATGCTTCCTGGTTCATGAAACCAAGCATCAAGACGTTCTTTGTAACTGCGTCTTGGATGATGGCAGGAACCAGTCCGCCTAATTTTTCGAAATCTATTTCCATTTTATCTTGTTTTTATTTTCTTACATTATTATATTCCCCGTGTTCTATATTCTCACGTTGATTCCTTCTTCTCTCAGATATTTCTTGAGGTCAGGAATGGCAATCTCGCCAAAGTGGAACACGCTGGCTGCCAGTGCAGCATCTGCCTTGCCTTTGGTGAAAGCATCGCGGAAATGCTCCATTTTTCCGGCACCACCTGAGGCAATGATAGGAATGCTTACTTCTTCGGCAAGACGGGCGAGGGCCTCGTTTGCGAATCCCTGTTTCACACCGTCATGATCCATACTGGTGAAGAGAATTTCACCGGCACCCCGGTCGGCTACTTCCTTAGCCCAGTCAAACAGTCCTAGTTCCACCCGTTCTCTTCCGCCTTTCACATAACAGTGCCAGCCGTCAGAATCGAGACGTGCATCAATGGCGCATACGCAAACCTGTGAGCCATAATGGTTGGCTATTTCATTGATGAGCTCCGGATGTCGGATGGCAGCACTGTTGATGCTAACCTTGTCAGCTCCTGCGTTGAGCAGGCGGTCAACATCTTTGAGTTCATTGATTCCACCTCCCACAGTAAATGGGATATTGATTTCGGCAGCCACACGGGTTACCATATCCGTAAAGGTTTTGCGCTCTTCGAAACTTGCTGTAATATCTAGGAATACGAGCTCGTCGGCTCCGGCATCGCTATAAGCTTTTCCCAGTTCTACCGGGTCGCCAGCGCTGCGCAGGTTCACGAAATTGGTTCCCTTTACCGTCTCGCCATTCTTCACGTCAAGACAAGGAACGATTCGCTTAGCCAATCCTTTGCTTTTACTTTGAACTTTCACCATTGTATTTAAATTCTTATAGATTGAAGCTTTTGCCCTTACAGGGCGTGTCGAGAATAGCTACGAGTAATTGACTGTCAGCTATTAACTGTCAACTATTAACTATTTAACTAGTTTGTCAACATCGATTTTCCCTTCGTAGAAAGCTTTTCCAAATACTACGGCAGGAATACCTGCAGCTTCCAAAGCTTCGATGTCTTCGTTGCAACTCACTCCGCCTGAGGCGATAAGATGCAGTTGAGGGTAGGCAGCCATTACTTCTTTGTAGAGTTCTATGGCAGGTCCCTGCAGCGTTCCGTCTTTGCTGATTTCTGTGCAGAGAACGTAGCGTACTCCTTTATCGATGTACTTTTTCAGGAAAGGAAGGAGATCTTCAGAAGAATCTTCTTTCCATCCGTTGATAGAAATCTTTCCGTTTCTTACATCGGCTCCCAGAATCAGGCGGTCAGCTCCATATTTGTCCAACCATTGCATGAAGAGATCCGGATTAGTGACGGCAATACTGCCCACTGTAACCATGCTTGCTCCCGCAGCAAAAGCTTTCTCTATATCTTCTTCGGTCTTGATTCCGCCACCGAAATCAACCACGAGAGAGGTTTCTGTGGTAATGGCCTTCAATACCGCATCATTTACGATGTGCTTTGACTTGGCTCCATCGAGGTCTACTACATGAAGGCGCTTGAAGCCCATCTGCTCAAACTGTTTTGCAACCTCGGCAGGATTGTCATTGTAAACCTTCTTCTGGTCGTAATCGCCTTTTGTAAGACGAACACACTGGCCATTTATCAAATCGATAGCTGGAATTAATTCTATCATATTAGTATTTCCTCTTTTATTTTATCTCTAAAAAGTTCTTTAAAATCTGTTCTCCCACCTTTCCGCTCTTTTCCGGATGGAACTGGCAGGTATAGAAATTGTCTTTGTGGAGCGATGCACTATAAGGAAGAATGTATTCTGCCTTGGCAATGGTCTCCTCGCAGAGTGGCACATAATAACTATGTACAAAATAGGAGTAGGGATGAAGCAGCGCATCAGCGGTAGACTTGTCTGGGTCAGAATCTATTCTGTTTCCGAACCCCTTATAAAGGTCAGTCTTCAAATCATAGATTTCATTCCATCCCATAGCAGGCACCTTGTCTTCGTGTTTCTGAGGCTGGAATCGCTTTACATCTACATCAAAGATTCCTATGCAATCTACGTCACCTTCTTCCGAATGGCGGCACAAGAGTTGCTGTCCTACACAAATGCCCAGGACGGGTTGCTTCAAGTTCTTGATTACTTGATCAAGTTGATGAGCCTTCAGATATTCCATTGCTTCTCTTGCCTGACCTTGTCCTGGGAAGAGGACGCGGTCTGCCTTCTGGAGCATTTCTGCATCATCTGTAAGTACAGGTTCGATGCCTAAACGCTTCATGGCGTTGACTACGGAATAGATATTTCCGGCATTATATTTTACGATTGCTACATCCATAACCTAACGTAATTCATTTCTATTTCTTATTTTTCGATGCAAAGGTACACATTTTCTTTTAATTTAAAGAAAATAAAAGCAAAAAGATTACGAAATATAGTAGATTTCTTTCAGAAAGTTAGGAATATGGTGGGATTTTACGTTTTCGTTAAGTGAAAAAGGAGCAATTAGATGTAAACCAACATCTAATTGCTCCTTTTGAAGTGTTTATTTTGATAATCGAAACTTCTTAGTTTTCTTCTTCGCTGTCTGCTGTGCGGAGAATGATAGAAGTTGCTCCGATGGTGAACAGAGTTCCGTCTTCGATAACGCGGCGTTCTCTGTCGCCCAGAATTTCATTGTCAACGAAAGTTCCTGTATAACTTGGTCCATCGCGGAGTACATACTTCAACTTGCCTTTCTTGTCGCGACTAACGTTGATTACGCAATGGTTCATGTCTACGCTTGGATCTACGGTTTCGATAGGGCAGTTGATTCCGCTGTTCTTCATGTAGCGGCCGATGATGTTGTCGCCCAACTGGAGCGGGATGACCTGCTTGTAAGCGAATACGTTCTCGATGACAACGATAGAACCATATCCCTTCTCGTTGGCATTCTCGTCAAGTTTTTCTTCCTTGCGGGTTTCGCGGAGCTTTGAAACACCCATTCGGATGCCAAACTGCTTATTGCAATTAGGACAAACGAAAACGAGACTCTGACCAGCCTGATACTTGGTCTCATCGAAGGTGATAAAATTATCGCACTTAGGACAACGTACTCTTTTCATATTCTTATTCTTACTTTTCTGTCTATATTCTAATAATGTGTTGTAGAAGTTTCCGATACTCCTTGCTCTTTGTTCTAGCTATAAACTATAAACTCTTAACTGTCAACTATTCTTTTACTTTCGTAATCCAGCCGTCAGTAAAGGCATCATAGTTATGTAAGCGGTTGAGAGCAGAATAAGCTTCGCCCTCGGTAGAGTAAGTTCCGTATATAACTTTCACATTATTATCCGTAATCAACACTCTGGCTTCCTTGAATCCCTTGTCTTGGAGAAGTTCAGCATAGCTCGCAGCATTGCGCTTGGTAACACGACTTGCCAAAACGATGCTATAGTAAGAAGAAGCTGTTTGTAATTCATTGTCCTGAGTCATGTTGACAGACTTGGCAGGAATGCTTTCTTCTGCTTGAGATTCTGTACTAAGAACCAGTTCTTGAGGTTGCGCAACTTTATTGATCTCCTTAGGCATGATGCGGTTCAACATACCTGTGTCGATTTGGCTCTTCTGAACGGTTGGTGTTCCTAATGGAGAAGAGTAGGTGAAGAATGCAATGAGAGCGATGCAGGCTGCTGCAATATTGCGCAACCAGCTCTTCTTGATGCTGATAAATTCGGCATTTGATTCTTTTTCGTCTTCATCGTTAACGAACACGGAACTGTTGACAGAGAGTCCGCTCTCCATCTTCTGGTTACTATCCTGATTCTTGACTTTGCTTTCTGTACGGTTGTTTTCTACTGTCTTTGCTGGCATTTCTATGATTGAAGCAGTAGAATCTTCAGTCTTCTGAGCCTCTTCTGCAGAAATCTGCGCAAGTGGGAGCATGTTTAAGCCACCCAAGCCATAAAACTCAGGTGTAAGGATGCCTGCCTCACATGGTTCGAAGGTGTAGTTTCCGTCTTCGTTCAATATGATGGTGCCAATATCGTTCAGTTCAAATTTGCCTGAATTCTCCAGAGTCTGACGCATCTCTGTCACCTCATCAGCAATGCGGTTCAAAGCTTCCGGATAGCTGATGTCGTATGCTTCAACATACGAAAGTGCAAGGAGAGAATCGTTCATCTGGAGTTGCGGATTGAAGCCAATCGTTCTCAGCGGTGGCAAAAACATGCTGTCTCTGCCATCGTAACGCGCATCTACATGATGAGCCATGAAGCCACCAAATCCTGGGACAATCACGCAATCGTTGCTCAAAAGTAGGATCTCTATATGTCTTTCTAGTCTATTCACGTTTGCAAAGGTAGTGATTTTTTCGGAAATGACCAACAGAAAATAGAGAAAATTTTCGATGAAATCATAAAAAGTCTAATTTGTTTTGTCGTTTCGGGAAAAAGTATTACCTTTGTGCCTAAAATAAATAAGGTATTAATCGATGAAATATACAGAGACAGAAATTGAAGGAGTCTGGCTGATAGAACCTCGGGTATTTGATGATGCTCGCGGCTATTTCTTTGAGGCATGGAAGCAGGCTGAATTCGATGCTCACGTTGGAGGGCATGTGGAGTTTGTGCAAGATAATGAATCGATGTCGGCTCGTGGTGTGCTCAGAGGTTTGCATTATCAGAAAGGCGAATTCTCGCAGGCTAAGTTGGTGCGTGTCATCAAGGGCTGCGTGCTGGATGTTGCTGTTGACTTGCGAAAGGGCAGCAAGACTTTCGGTAAATATGTAATGGTAGAATTGAGTGGAGAGAACAAACGTCAGTTTTTCATTCCTCGCGGTTTTGCTCATGGTTTTCTGGTACTGAGCGACGAAGCAATCTTTACTTATAAGGTTGACAACGTTTATGCTCCTGAACATGAAGCCAGCATTCATTGGGATGATCCTACCATCGGAATAGCATGGCCTATTGAGGGAGTTGATGTACTTACGTCTGAAAAAGACAGAATCAAGGCAAAGTCTTTCGAAGAGGCTGATTATTTCGAGTAGAATTGGTACAGACTTTTACCGATTAATTTATTTAAAGAACTCATCATGAAAAAGATAGTTAATTTATGGCTGCTCGGCTGTATCTTGGCTTTTGTTGCTTGTAGTCAGAAGGCTGAAAAGCAACAGGAGGTAAAGGAAGATGCTGCGGCTAAGAAAATGTTGCAAGGCATTTGGCTGAACGATGACGATGAGGATGATGTAGCGTTTCGCGTTAAGGGCGACACGATTTATTATCCTGATTCTACCAGTCAGCCTGTCTACTTCTACATTGCTGGCGATACGCTTGTAATGAAGGGTGCTAATATGGCAAAATATCCGATTGTGAAACAGGCTGAGCATATTTTCCAGTTTAAAGTGCAGAATGGAGATGTGGTGAAGCTGGTTAAGACGGAAGATAAATCTTATTTGCAGCAGTTCATTCACAATCGTGCTTCTGTGGCGCTGAATCAGAATACGCTGATTAAACGTGATACGGTGGTTGTAAGGGGCGATGAGAAATATCATCTCTACGTACAGGTTAACCCAACAAGTTATAAGGTCTACAAGAGTTCTTATAATGATGATGGTGTTGAGGTAGACAATGTTTATTACGATAATATTGTGAATCTGCATGTCTATCATGGTGCCAATCGTCTGTTCTCTCGTGATTTCTATAAGAAGGATTTCGGTAAGCAGGTTCCTGCTTCGTTCTTGAATCAGGCTATATTGAGCGACATCGTATTCAATAAGATAGATGAAGCTGGTATTCATTATCTTGCTGTGCTGGCAATGCCTGACAGCAGTTTGAGTTATCAGGTTGAGGTTATCATTTCCTTTGAAGGAAAAATGAGCATGCGGGTTAAGAGCTAAAATAGAATAAAAAAGTCGCCCTGAAGGGAAAGCATTGGATGTAAGATGCTTTTGTCCTTTCAGGGCGATTCTTTTTTTATGTGCTTATCTTGGAGGGGTAGCTTGATGGCTCAATTTTTAATTGAAGAATCCCAGCAAAGCTCCGGCTGCAACGGCAGAACCGATGACTCCCGCAACGTTTGGTCCCATGGCGTGCATGAGAAGGAAGTTGTGGCGGTCGTATTCCAGACCCAGGTTGTTGGAGATGCGTGCACTCATTGGTACGGCACTCACTCCGGCGTTTCCGATAAGTGGGTTTAGTTTCTTGCCTTTTGGCAAGAAGAGATTCATCAGCTTTACGAATAATATTCCGCTTGCAGATGCGATGATGAATGCAAGAGCACCGAGAGCAAAGATCTTGATGGTATTCAATGTCAGAAACTCTGATGCCTGGGTAGAACAGCCTACGGTCAGACCGAGGAGGATGACGACAATGTCATTCAAGCTGCTGCTTGCTGTCTTGGCAAGTCGGGTTGTCTTTCCACTCTCTTTCAGAAGATTTCCGAAGAACAGCATTCCTAGCAATGGCAAACCGGACGGAACGATGAAGGTGGTGAGAAGCAGACCGATGATAGGGAATAGAATCTTTTCGGTCTGTGAAACCTGACGTGCCGGTTTCATCTTGATGACGCGCTCTTTCTTTGTTGTAAGCAGTCGCATCAAAGGTGGCTGGATTACAGGTACCAGTGCCATGTAAGAGTAGGCACAAACCGCAATGGCTCCCATGAGGTTCGGACTCAGTTTGCTGCTCAGGAAGATGGCTGTTGGTCCGTCTGCACCTCCGATAATGGCAATGCCTGCTGCCTGGTTAGGTTCAAACCCAAGAGCCAGGGCAATCATGTAGGCGCCGAAGATTCCAAATTGGGCTGCGGCTCCAATCAGGATGAGCTTCGGATTGGAAATGAGCGCCGAGAAGTCGGTCATGGCTCCAATGCCCAGGAATACGAGTGGTGGGTACCAGCCCTGTTTTACTCCCTGGTAGAAGATGTTCAGAACGGAGTTGTCTTCGTATAAACCTATTTCGAGTCCGGCATCGGCACGGAATGGAATGTTGCCAAGAATGATTCCTAATCCGATAGGAACCAGGAGCAGCGGCTCAAAATCTTTCTTGATGGCAAGCCAGATAAAGAGTGCTCCCACCAGAATCATGATGAGGTTTCCTGCCGAGGCGTTGGCAAAGCCCGTGAAGGTAAGAAACTCATTGAAGTTTTGTATGATGAAATCCATAATTTACTTTGAACTTTGAAAGTTGAACATTGAACTTTATGATTAGTCTTTTGATTGGAAGAGTAATCATTAGCTTTTTGTCTAAACAGCTTATTAAGCGATTGTCACAAGTGTGTCTCCTTCCATCACAGTGTCGCCCTTATTCACGTTGATGCTGGCAATGGTTCCCGAGGTTTCTGCATCGATGTTGTTCTGCATCTTCATGGCTTCGAGAACGACAACAGTATCGCCTGCGTTCACCTTGTCACCGACTTTTACCTTGATTTCGTTGATGGTGCCAGGCAGAGGAGCTACCACTGGCTTGCCAGAGGCAGCGGCTGCCGCTGTTTTGGTGGTTGTTGCGGAACTTTCGTTTGTTGCAGAAGAAGAACTGTTGAATTCTTCACTCTTCACTCTTCGCTCTTCACTTAACTTTACTTTCTGCTTGCCAGCCTTAACCGGCTGTTTCATTTCCACTTCGAATGGAATTCCATTCACGGTAACATTGGCGATATTGCCTTCAATATCCTGTATTTCAACGACGTAATCTACGCCTTTAACCTTATATTCGTACTTTGCCATAGTTTCTATATTTTAACGTTGTTATTGTTGTTGTTGAATTTCGGAGCATTCCATCTGGTCTGTTTTGGCTTGATGGTGATAATGCCTGATTCTACATCGTGAACATCTTCCAGATATTCCTGTAGTGCAAGGGAAATGACTGCCATGTAAATCTCCTTATCAATACCCTTGGTTTCTAAACCATCCTTCAGAATCACATTGGTCTTATGGCTGAGGTCTTGAGTAACCTCGATGGTCTTCTTTCCTGTCTTATATAATAAGGTGGCATGCTTCTCTGTAGCACGGGCAATGCGTTGTTTGTGCTTCATGTAAGCGCCGAAAGCCCAGAAGAAGATGAAGAGGAGGGCAAGGCAGGAGAAGACGATGCCCATGGAGAGAATGGCGATGCCGTAGCCGTGAGGATCTGTTTTCTTGAGCACCTGGGACTTGCTGAGTCCGGTTCTCTGAGGTAGATAACCGGGAGTTACTTCATCTGCCTTGCAAATTTTCCAAGTCTTGAAATCGTTGTTTAGAGCATAAGATTGGTCTGCCGCCAACCATGGTATGCTGATGGAGTCTATCAGATCTACTGCATTACCATCGTAAAGAGCGATCCAGTTGTTTTTTTCATGGAATGCATCTGCGATTTTCTTGAGAGGAACCAATCCGAGTTTCAGTTGGAAAGGTCCTGTACCTTCACTCAACCATCTGAAGTGTCCTCTTCCCTTAGGGAAACAGTCTGGGCATATTTCTTCCGAATCTTCATGCCAGATATAGCGGTCGTAGATAATTACGCTTTTCTTGCCAGCCAAGGTTGTTCGAGGCTCATTGTTAGGCAATGGACACATCAGCTGTCGGCGAGCTTCGGGCGACAGGTTCTTGTTGAGAACCCTTCGGTCGGTGGTTAGGAACATACCGCGTACATTATACGTGGTAAAGGAGGAATTGCTCAATTCCACCCATGGTTTGTGCTGCCCGTACTCATCTACAAGGTTGGTACGGTTGTCGGTCATCACCTCCGTTATACGGATGCTTTTGGCTCCTTGACTCCAAGCGGGCAAGGAAGTGATGACTAGCATGGTTATCAGAAATCCCAATTTCTTCATACGCTTACTAACGTTTATAGGGTTATTGTTTCATGTTTCGAAAAAACTGCATCATGTAGGAACTGTTGCTGTTCCTAGAAGATTCATTAGGTTTGTTTCTTGTGCTCAAAGGTACGAATATTTTCTGAAAAGACAACAAAAAAGGTGCACAAATTTTTGTCTTTGTGCACCTCTTTTATAATTTATAACTATTTCCAGTTGTTTTGTTAACTTTTGTAAGTCTTACGCTCCGCAGAAGAACAGCACCACAATCTGGGCTGTAAAGATACGGAGGAACATGCTCAAAGGGTAAACTGTAGAGTAACCTACAGCTGGAGCCTCCTTAGAGCAAGAAGCATTTGCATAAGCCAATGCAGGAGGGTCTGTGTAAGTACCGGCGAGCATACCCATGATGGTGAAGTAGTTGAACTTAAACTTCAGGCGGGCAATCGTACCGATGATGAGGATAGGAATAACGGTGATGAGGAAACCGCATCCCACATATTTCAAACCGTCACCCTGTACTACTGTGTCCCAGAATCCGGCACCAGCCTTGATTCCCACACTCGCCAGGAAGAGTACAAGTCCTATTTCTCGCAGCATCATATTAGCCGAAGTCGTCGTATAAGTTACCAGCTTCATGCGATAGCCGAAACGGCCGATGAGGATGGCGATGATCAGCGGACCTCCGGCAATACCCAACTTCAAAGGCACCGGCATTCCCGGAATGGCAAATGGGAGAGAACCGAAGATAATACCTACCATAATGCCTACGAAGATAGTAGCAATGTTAGGCGCATCGAGGCGCTTTACAGAGTTACCCATGATTTCAGCCACACGGTTCACATTCTCTTCAGGACCTACAACCAGAATCTTATCACCTACGTGGAAGTGGTGGTTTCTGCCTGCAAAAATGTCCATTCCCTGACGGGAAATACGGGTTACGTTAACGCCGTATACGCTGGAGAAGTGCATCTTGCCCAAGGTCTTACCGTTCATTTCTGGACGGGTAACGATGATGCGGCGAGAAACAAAGTGCTGTACTTCATCCTTCTCGCGGTCCCATTCAGCCTCAACCTCTGGTCCGATGAAAGCCTTGATGGCTTCAGCATCGGCCTCTGCACATACAACGAGCAATTCATCTCCAACCTCAAATTTAGTCTTGCTGTTAGGGATACTTACCTCGCCATTGTGGAGCAGTCGGGAACATACAATGTCACGGTTCAAGAATTCTGAAACTTCTCTCAGTGTTCTGCCTGTAATGTAAGCATTCTCCACGCGCAAGTGCATGTTGTGGGCCTTAGCGTGTGGGTTTGCAGCATCTTCTTCGTTAAGCTGTTCTTCCTCATCAGCAGTATTAATCTTACAGATGTACTTGATAAGGATAGTAGCACCGATAATGCCTACTACACCAAGAGGATAAGCACAAGCATAACCATTGGCAATACTTGGAGCACCATTAGGGAAGACGCTGAGTAAAGCCTCGTTGGCAGCACCAAGACCCGGAGTATTGGTAACCGCACCATAGAGTGTACCTACCATCATAGGCAGGTTGTTAGGGTTGCTCGTATCAAAGAAGAGATAATAGCAACCAAACATCACGAGGATGTTGAGTAAAATAGCGCTAGCCGAAAGCATGTTGAGCGTAACACCACCTTTCTTGAAACTCTCGAAGAAACCAGGTCCTACCTGGAGACCAATCATGAAGACGAAGAGGATCAATCCGAAGTCTTGCACGAATGTGAGAATTTCCTTTGGACCGGTGAAGCCAACGTGGCCAGCCAAAATACCTGCGAAGAGTACGAAGGTGACGCCTAACGAAATGCCGCCAATCTTTATCTTTCCGAGGTAAACACCAATAGCTATCACGATAGCGTAGAGTAGGGCGATGTGAGCCACCGACTCGGTATTGGCAAAGAGATTAACAATCCAATCCATGTATTCGTTTTAAAATCAGAAAATTATATTCCGGTAGTTTACCAAATCATTTTAGAATTTATGTTTTCTGTTGCTTGTTTTAATTGAAGGATATAGTTCTGTTTATAGAGAGAATCTGTAGATTATTATGGGATTCAGTTAAACTGAAAATTGGAGGACATCACATAGGATGCCCTCCAACCTATTTTTCTTGTAAAAAATCAAGCCCTTTTTACAAATGGCTTTCTTTTAAACATAAGATTACTTCTCGATAGCTGCTACACCTGGCAATACCTTACCCTCGATAGCCTCGAGGAGAGCACCACCACCTGTAGAGATGTAAGATACCTGATCAGCCAAACCGAACTTGTTGATACAAGCTACAGAGTCGCCACCACCGATGAGTGAGAATGCACCTTCCTTAGTAGCCTCAGCGATTGCGTCAGCAATAGCCTTAGAACCACCAGCGAAGTTGTCGAACTCGAATACACCTGCAGGACCATTCCAGAGGATAGTCTTAGCACCCTTGATGGCAGCTGCGAAAGCCTTGCGAGTCTCAGGACCTGCGTCCATACCCTCCCATCCGTCAGGGATGTTGTTAGATGGGCAAACCTGAGTATTGCAGTCGTTCTTGAAGTCGTCACCGCAGATAGAGTCTGTGCCGAGTACGAGGTTTACACCGTTCTCCTTAGCCTTCTTGATTACGTCGAGAGCAACGTCGAGCTTGTCATCCTCGCAGATAGACATACCGATCTTGCCACCGAGAGCCTTAGAGAATGTATAAGTCATACCACCGCAGAGAATCAGGTTGTCAACCTTAGTCAACAGGTTCTCGATGATACCGATCTTAGTAGAAACCTTAGAACCACCCATGATAGCTGTGAATGGGCGCTTGATGTTGCCGAGAACTGCGTCAACAGCCTTTACCTCTTTCTCCATCAGGAAGCCGAGCATCTTGTGATCCTTGTCGAAAGAATCAGCGATGACAGCTGTAGAAGCATGCTTGCGGTGAGCAGTACCGAATGCGTCCATTACATATACGTCAGCGTAAGAAGCCAACTTGGCAGCGAACTTCTTCTGACGCTCCTTCATCTCAGCCTTAGCAGCATCGAATTCTGGAGTACCCTTCTCAACGCCAACTGGCTTGCCTTCCTCTTCTGGGTAGAAGCGGAGGTTCTCGAGCAAGAGAGCCTCACCTGCCTTCAAGGCAGCAGCCTCAGCATCTGCGTTACCGCAGTCCTTAGCGAACTTAACGTCTACGCCGAGAGCGTCTGATACGTTCTTAACAATCTGAGAGAGAGAAAGCTCTGGTTTAACCTTGCCCTTTGGCTTACCCATGTGGCTCATCATGATGAGCGCACCGCCGTCTGCAAGTACCTTCTTCAATGTAGGAAGGGCACCGCGGATACGAGTGTCGTCTGTTACATTACCATTTTCATCCAATGGCACGTTGAAGTCAACGCGCACGATTGCCTTGTGACCGGCAAAGTTAAAATCTTCAATTTTCATTTTACCTAAATTTTATTTAGTTTATGTACTAATTTATTGTTCTAAACCTTTCTGCTGGTTTCAAAAACCGAAGGCAAAGATACAAATTATATTTGAATCAGCAAAATATAGTAGCGGTTTTTATGATTTTTAGTAGATGAAATCGCCTGTTTGCTATATCGGGTTTGCAAAATTCGTGTTTTGCGCTTTCTTCTGCTAGATTTGTTAAACAAAATGGAGAGAAATGAAATATATTCTTAACAAATTACTTTTTTTTTGGATTTCTCGATAATAAATAGTACCTTTGTGCGCAGTTAAAACGTTATTACATATAAATGAGATAAAATGGCAAAAGATAAGATTGCTTTTGTGTGCAGCAATTGTGGACAGGAAAGTGCCAAATGGATGGGAAAATGTCCTAGCTGCGGACAATGGAATACATTTAAGGAGATTCGTATTGCTGCCGATTCCGGATCGCAGGCTGCGAAGAATGCCGGAATGACCATGCGTCATGGTGGGGCTGCCACGATGTTTGGCGGGCAGCACAGCGAGCATGATGCTGCACCGATGAAGCTTCGCGATATTTCTGCGATTGATGAACCGCGCATCGATATGAGGGACGAGGAACTGAACCGTGTGCTGGGTGGCGGAATGGTTCCCGGCAGCATCACGCTCCTGGGCGGTGAACCGGGAATCGGTAAGAGTACGCTCACCTTGCAGACTATTCTGAACATGACTGACCGCCGCATCCTGTATGTGAGTGGAGAGGAGAGTGCTCATCAAATCAAGCTCCGTGCCGACCGGTTGGCTAAAGGACAGGCGATGCTCAGAGAAGGTTCTTCTGCTGACATACAGAAAACGGCTTCTCTTTCAACAGAAGGAGCCTTTGATCATATTACGGTTCTCTGCGAAACGCAGTTGGAGAAAATCTTTAGCCATATTCAGGAAGTAGCTCCTCAGCTGATAGTTATAGATTCTATCCAAACCATTGCTACGGAAGAAGTAGACAGCTCGCCGGGTTCTGTTTCCCAAGTTCGCGAGTGTGCAGCCTCCCTGCTCCGTTTTGCCAAGACGAGTGGCATTCCGGTTATTCTGATAGGACATATTAATAAGGAGGGAACGCTTGCCGGGCCAAAGATTCTGGAGCACATCGTTGATACGGTGATTCAGTTTGAGGGCGACCAGCATTATATGTACCGCATCCTGCGAAGCATCAAAAACCGATTTGGAAGTACTTCTGAGTTGGGAATCTATGAGATGATGCAAGGCGGACTCCGACAGGTGAGCAATCCTTCAGAGTTGCTTCTTACCGAAGATCATGACGGACTTTCGGGTGTAGCTATCAGCGCAGCCATCGAGGGTGTTCGTCCGTTCCTGGTAGAGACGCAGGCTCTGGTTTCAACAGCAGCCTATGGAACTCCGCAGCGTTCGGCAACGGGTTTTGACCAGCGCCGTTTGAACATGCTTCTGGCGGTTCTGGAGAAACGTGTGGGGTTCAAGCTGATGCAGAAAGACGTGTTCCTGAATATTGCCGGAGGATTGAGAGTAACCGATCCAGCCATGGACTTGAGTGTGTTGGCAGCCGTATTGAGCAGTAATGTTGACACGCCTATCGAGCAAGGCTGGTGTATGGCGGGCGAGGTAGGTCTGAGCGGTGAAGTCCGTCCGGTGAGCCGTATTGAGCAGCGTATTGCTGAGGCTGAGAAACTGGGATTCCAGCACATCATCATCCCGAAATACAACAATCATGGTTTCGACCATAAGAAATATAAGATAGAAATTCATCCCGTAAGAAAGGTGGAAGAAGCATTCCGCTGTCTGTTCGGGTGAAGTAAAAAGTAATCATACAGTTCAAAGTTCATAATTTAAAGTTCAAAATAAAATGAAGGATTCAGTAATCATTGTGAGCGGCGGCATGGATAGCATCACGCTGCTCTACGATAAGAAAGACGAGATTGCACTCGGCATTAGTTTTAACTATGGAAGTAATCATAACGAGCGTGAAATTCCCTTCGCCAAGATGCATTGTGAGCGTTTGGGAATCAAGCATATTACGATAGATTTGGGTTTCATGCATCAGTATTTCAAAAGTTCTCTTCTTGAAGGTGCCGATGCGATTCCTGAAGGTCATTATGCTGCTGATAATATGAAGAGTACGGTGGTTCCTTTCCGTAATGGAATCATGCTGAGCATTGCTATCGGCATTGCTGAGAGTAACAACCTGAAGAAAGTTTTCATTGCTAACCATGGTGGCGATCATACGATTTATCCAGACTGCCGTCCGGAGTTTATCAAGGCGATAGATGAGGCTGCCGAAGCAGGAACGTTCGTTGATGTACGCGTGATGGCTCCTTATACGAATATTACCAAAGGGCAGATTGCTAAGATAGGTAAGAAGTTGGGCATTGACTATGCTGAAACCTGGAGCTGCTATAAGGGCGGTGAGAAGCATTGTGGCAAATGCGGAACCTGTGTAGAGCGCAAGGAGGCTTTGGCCGAGGCGGGTATTGAGGATACTACTGAGTATGAAGAATAAGGTTGAAGATGAGCCAGGCGTTCTTCGTTCCCTATATATAATAAGGTATAATCAGAATAAATATAATAAAAGAAAATGAAAACGACGATTTTATCTGCGGCGTTGATGCTTGCATCAACTGTTGCAATGGCTCAGAAGAGCAACTTTCAGTTGAAGGTGGATTTGAAGAATTTCAATTCCGATTCTGTACTTGTTTACAAGGGCAGAAATGTTAAGATGGATACGGTTTTGGTGAAGAATGGCAAGTTTACCTATTCTGCAAACCTTGATAAGGCTGCCGGATACGTTTTCCTCTCACCTGAAACTTATCGTGGCGCAGGTCAGTTTATGTTCAATCTGCCTTGTGTTCCTGGCGAGAAGGCTGAAGTTAAGGGCGATGCAAAGACCCGCTTTGATATTTCGGGTTCTAAGTTCTATCAGCAGTATCATGAAGTAGATGTCCTGCTGGAGAATGCAAATAAGGAGTTGAGAGATTATGAAGCTTCTCTGAACCAGAGAATCAAGAATGGTGAGACCCAGCAGACCATCATGGCAGAATATGAGCAGAAGGCTCCTGCCCTGCAAAAGGCAAAGGACGATAAGATTTTCGATTTTGTAAAACAGCATCCTGATTATGAGGCCTGTGCCACTATCTTCGAGCAGTTTGATGATGTTGCAAAGATGGAGAAACTGCTGGGCTTGCTCTCAGAGAATGTGAAGAACGGCAGAATGAAGGCTTTCTACCAGCCAATGATTGATATGGCTAAGAAGCGTGCTGAGGCTGAGGAGAAGGCTAAGAAGGTGCAGGCTGCCGGTGTTGAGGCTCCTGACTTTACGCTGAAGGATATTAAGGGAAATGATTTCAAACTTTCCAGCCTTCGCGGTAAGATTGTAGTTCTCGATTTCTGGGGTTCATGGTGCGGATGGTGCATCAAGGGAATGCCTAAGATGAAGGAGTATTACGAGAAGTACAAGGGTAAGTTTGAAATTCTTGGTGTAGATTGTAATGATACAGAGGCTAAGTGGAAGGCTGCTGTTGAGAAGCACCAGTTGCCGTGGATTCATGTTTACAATCCAAAGGACAGTAAGGTTCTCAGCGACTATGCTGTTCAGGGTTTCCCTACTAAGATTGTGATTGATGCTAACGGTAAGATTATCAAGACCATCGTTGGTGAGGATCCTGCTTTCTATACTTTGCTTGATGAAGTATTGGGCAAGTAATGTTTTTAACATCAAACAATGTCGCCCTGTAAGTGCAAAATTATATTTGCTCTTACAGGGCGATTTTTTATTTGTATTTTTATTTCTTTTTCTTCTTCAATTCCAGTTTCGGAATCTTGATTTTCTGTCCGGCCTTTACGGTGCTTGTACCATTCAGGGCTTCAACGTAGCATTCCATGCCGGAACCTAAATAGCGGTTACTGATCTGTTCGAGGGTCTGACCGGCGCCAACAGTAACAGTCTGGGCAACTCCTACGATGCGGTAAGCTCCAGTGCGTACACGTACGTCCTTGTCGTAATGGGCTGAAGATTCAGTTTTGGAAGCAACCTTATCTTCTTCCTTTGCTGCTGCTTTTGCTTTAGCCTTTGCCTCATCCTGCTTTGCGTTTTCAGCCTTGTCGCTTGCTTCATCAGATTGTTCCGCCAGTTTGACAGCTTCTGCAGTTTTTGCCATACGTATGCTGTCTTCAATCGCTTTCTGTCGAAGCTTCTGCTCCTGAGAGAGTGGGGCGGCAACTGCGTTAGCTGGGGCTTTCTTGGCAGGAGCCTGATGATACTGGCTTAGCTGCATGGCTAGATGATCACGTTGGGCAGTCATCTGACCATAGTTGAAAGCAAACCATCCCATTCCGCCTATCAAAGCTACTACGATGAGACAGACTGCAACGACCAGATAGCGAGGAATAACAATATGATGAGAATTGGAAGTTTCTTCATCCTCTTCTTCTGTTTCGTCTGTTGCAGGAACTGCAGGTTCCACAGTTGCTTTCAAGGCTTGCTGCTGTTTGGCTAACTCCAGTCTTTCCTGTTCAAGTTTCTCCTGTTCCAGTCTTTCCTGTTCCAGTTTTTCCTGCTCGAGTTTCTCCTGTTTCAGTCTTTCCTGTTCTAGTTTCTCCTGTTCCAGCCTTTCCTGTTCCAGCCTTTCCTGCTCTTGCTTTTCTTTTTCAAGCTTTTCTTTCTGTATTCTTTCCTGCTCCAGTTTGGCTTGTTTTAATTTTTCCAGTTTAGCTTGCTCAAGAGCAATTTGCTTAGACAGCTCGTCTTCGTCTTCCTTTTCTTTTTCCTTCTCCTTCTCAGGTTCGATTACGACAACATCCGGGTTGGGTGTAGCAGTTTCTTCTTCGTCCAGGAAATCAATCACTTCTGAAGGAGCATCTTCTGGCTGTTCTTCTCCAAACTTCTCATCAATTTCATCGAAATCTACACCGTCATTTACCACCACCGTTTCAAATTGGGCGAATGGCTTGTTCACGATTTCTTTCAGAATGTTGTCGGGTGTGAAGGTGAGTTTGTCTCTGCCTTCAATGGTGAAGCGCTCGCCCGTGTTCACATTGATGCTCTCACGGTCTTTCGTGGCCTGTACTTTAAAAGTGCCCAGCCATTTTATCTTCACCTGCTTGTCGGCTTCGAGTCCCTGGTTGCACACATCAAACATCTTCCGGATGAAGAGTTCTGCTTCCACTTGGCTCAGCCCGCTTTTGTCAGCAAGCAGTTTTCCGAGTGTATTTAAACTGAATTTGCTCATTGCTCATCCCCTCCATTCTTTAGTTTTTCCTTGACCGAAGCAACCGGTCGGAAACCCAACACCAACTTAGGCGGCACCAGCTGGCGCTTCTTGGTAGTAGGATTAACCACCACTCGCTCCATGCGCTTCTTCACTTCGAAGGTGCCAAAATTGGGGATAGAGACAGCTTCTCCATCCTCAAACTCGGCAATCATAGCATCTATCGCCTTGCGCACCAACTTCTGGGTGTCTTCCTGCGAATAGCCGGTTTGCTGAGCCAGTTCTGCGATGTATTCCTTGTTGTTCATATTTTATTTAATATGTAGTCAAAATTTCTAAAACTCCAGGCTATGGGGGAGAGAATGATTATTTCACCACCTTGCCATAGAGGTCAAACTCCTCGCTTGCAGTAATTTCTACCTGGTAGAAACAGCCCACACGCAGACGCTTCTCATCAGCACGTATCAGAACCTCAGGGTCTACTTCAGGAGAGCAGAATTCTGTTCGTCCGATGTAGTAATCGCCTTCTTTGCGGTCGATGATGACGGTCATGATTTTGCCCACCTTATCAGCCTCAATCTCAGAACTGATGTCTTGCTGCAGAATCATCAGTTCGTCCAGTCGGCGCTGCTTTACTTCGGCAGGCACATTGTCTTCGTAGTGGGTGGCGCTGTAGGTTCCTTCTTCCTCAGAGTAGGCAAAGGCGCCCATGCGCTCAAATCTCTGTTCGCGTACGAAGTCGAGGAGTTCGTGGAAATCCTCATCTGTCTCGCCTGGGAATCCGACCATCAGCGTAGTGCGGATGTGAATGCCTGGCACGCGTTCGCGGATAGCCTTCAGCAGATTGATGGTTTCCTGCTTCGTTACGTGGCGATGCATGCTGGTGAGCATGTGGTCGCTGATGTGCTGGAGGGCAATGTCGAGATATTTGCATACGTTTGGCTTCTCGCGCATCACGTCCAGAAGATCCATCGGGAACTGGTTCGGATAAGCGTAATGTAGGCGAATCCATTTCACGCCCGGAATATCAGCCATCTCGCTGATGAGTTCGGTAATATGATGCTTGCCGTCAATATCTACCCCATAGTAGGTGAGTTCCTGAGCGATAATCTGAAACTCCTTTACGCCTTCAGCTACCAGTTCGCGCACCTCCTGCAGAATCTCTTCCTTTGGTCGGGAAACGTGCTTGCCGGTGATGATAGGAATGGCGCAGTAGGCACAGTGGCGGTTGCAGCCCTCGGCTATCTTGATGTAGGCATAATGGCGCGGAGTGGTGAGATGGCGCTGACCGTTGCAGGATGAAACTTCCGCCTTGCCGAGTTCCTGCAGAAGCTGTTTGTAGTTGAATTTGCCGTAGAATTTATCCACTTCTGGCATTTCTTCTTCCAGTTCCTTCTGGTAGCGCTGTGAAAGACAGCCCATTACGTAGAGCTTTCTGAGTCGGCCTTCTTCCTTAGCCTGGATAAACTCCAGGATGGTGTCGATGCTTTCCTGCTTCGCATCCTCGATGAAACCGCATGTGTTGATAACGGCAATCTCGCCTTGAGGGCGCTTTGAATCGTGAACACAATGGTAGCCGTTTGCCTCAAACTGCTTCATCAGCAGCTCGCTGTCTACGAGGTTCTTCGAGCAGCCCAGGGTTATAATATCTATCTGATTTTTCTTCATTTTCTAATTTTTAAAGAGCGAGTCTACGAATTCTGTCTTGTTGAAGAGCTGCAGATCTTCCATACCTTCGCCCAGTCCGATGTATTTTACAGGCACCTTGAGCTGGTCGCTGATGCCGATGACCACGCCGCCCTTTGCGGTTCCGTCGAGCTTGGTGATGGCAAGCGAAGAGATGTTGGTAACGGCAGAGAACTGCTTAGCCTGTTCGAATGCATTCTGTCCGGTACTTCCGTCGAGCACGAGCATTACCTCGTCTGGTGCTTCTGGCATTACCTTCTTCATCACTTCCTTTATTTTCTTGAGCTCATTCATCAGGTTCACCTTGTTGTGCAGTCGTCCTGCCGTATCGATGAGCACCACGTCGGCGCCGTTTGCCTTGGCGCTCTGCAGGGTGTCGAAAGCCACGCTTGCCGGGTCGCTTCCCATCTGCTGTTTCACTACAGGCACACCCACGCGCTCGCCCCAGATGCAAATCTGCTCTACGGCAGCGGCACGGAAGGTGTCAGCGGCTCCCAGAACAACCTTCTTGCCAGCTTTCTTAAACTGGTAAGCCAGCTTGCCGATGGTGGTTGTCTTGCCCACGCCGTTTACGCCTACTACGAGGATTACGTAAGGCTTATGGTCGGCAGGGAGATCCCAGTCTGCCAGGTCATCGCTGTGATTCTCAGAGAGGAGATTGGCGATTTCTTCGCGCAGAATGCGGTTGAGTTCGTTGGTTGAAACATATTTATCGCGAGCCACACGTTCTTCGATGCGGCGGATAATCTTGACAGTGGTTTCTACACCTACATCTGAGGTGATGAGTACCTCTTCGAGATCGTCGAGCACATCATCGTCGACGGTAGACTTTCCGGCAACGGCGCGCGCCAGTTTGCCGAACACACTCTCCTTGGTTTTTTCAAGACCCTTATCGAGAGTTTCCTTCTTTTTGTTGCTGAATAATCCGAATAATCCCATAATCTTGTTTTATTTTTTGCAAAGATACTCATTTTTTTTTATTTTATGGCTTTTTCACTTGCTTTTTCTCCCTTTTCAAGAAAAAAAGTAAAGATTTAGAGGGTTTTAGCCGATAATGAGGGTTAATCACTGAATTTTCGCATGCGGGGAAGTTAAGGGAAGTTAGGGAAGTTAGAGGGAAGTTAAGGGACAAATGTCCTAAGTTTAAGCTAGAAGACTATTGTCTCTTAACTTCCCGAACGACCGTAGGGAGCGATAACTTCTTTAACTTCCCTTAACTTCTGAACTTGCGAAACTTGAATAAACCAGATACAAAAAACAAATCGCCCTGCAAAGGACAAAAGCGGTTCTGCTTCTGACCCTTGCAGGGCGTTCTGTTTATTTCTTCATCATTTCCTTTACGGCTCTTTCGAGCTGAGTATCATGGCCATTGATGAAATCTTCCGGACTGTTGTAAACCTCGATGTCTGGGTTCAGCTGGGTATTCTCGCCAAACACACCACGCATGTCGCGGCAGCCTACCTGAGGAATACCGAATACCAGCGTGTTGTCCATCAGCGTTTCCCACCATACGGCTGTCATGGTTCCTGCTACAGGAGCACCGATCAGCTTGCCGATTCCGAGTTCCTTGTAAACCCATGGGAAACCATGACCGTTGCTGTAGTCGTTCTCGCAGATCATAACGCAAGATGGCTTCACCCATTTGTTGAACGGATCGCGGCCAACTACCTTTCCGTGAGGCACAAACTCCTGATACTGCTTGCCGTTGAGCAGGGTGCATAGATCATCGTGCAACCAGCCACCGCCATTATGTCGTTCGTCTACGATTACAGCGTCTCTGTTGCGGTTCTTGTCGCTCAGCAGTTCGCTGTAAACGGTGCGGAAACTCTCCGAATTCATCGCCTTAACGTGAACATAAGCGATGCGTCCGCCCGAAATGCTGTCAACGAAAGCGCGGTTGCGGTCTACCCATCGCTTGTAGAGCAGGTTGTTGAGGCTGCCCTGAGAGATAGCTTTCACCGTAACCTCCATCTTCTTGCCCTTGGCGTTTCTGATGCCGAGGCGTACATTCTTGCCAACCTTTCCGTCGAGCAATGGGAAGTAGTCCATTCCGGCTTTAATCTCCTCGCCGTCGATGCTCTCGATGATGCTGCCGGCTGTTACACCTGTATTCTTCACATCGAAAGGACCACGTTTGATAATCTCCTGAATCTTCAGGCCGTCACCCTGATACTGAGGGTCGAAGAATACACCCAGGTTGGCTGTGGTGAGTGCGCTGTTGGATGCGTAGTAGCGGGCTCCTGTATGCGAAGCGTTCAACTCGCCAAGCATTTCGCTCAACATCTCCTGGAAGTCGAAATTGTTGTTGATGTAAGGCAGGAACTTCTCGTAGGTCTTGCGGTAACCTTCCCAGTCAACACCATGAATCTTAGGGTCGTAGAACTTGTCTTTCACCTGTCGCCATACGTGGTCGAATAGATACTGGCGCTCCTCGGCTGGCTTATAGTTGAAGTTAGCCTCGAAGCTGATGTTCTTGGTGCTGAATCCGCTCAGATCCACCTTCTTGATGCTGCTTCCGTTGCAGATAAAGAGGTTCTTCACATCCTTGTCGGTCTGCAGGTTGCCCTGGCCTACGCCCTTCATCACAAGCTTGGTAGAGCCGTCCTTCAGGTCGTGCTGCCAGAGGTCGTAACCATCCTCGAAGGCTGCCTGGTAGTAGAGCTTGTCGCCGTCTTTAGAGAGGACCGCATCACCCATGTGCGAAGAGTTTGCGGTGAGGCGTACGATTCTGTCGCGGCAGTTTTCGATGTCAAGTTCCAGTGGCTTTACCTTTTCCACCTCTATCTTTCCGGTCTTCTTCTGCTTTTCGTCAGCTTTCTTTTTAGCCTCTTCCTTCTTTTCGTCTTCCTTCTTCTCCTTATCGTCCTTGTTGGCGTCAGCCAGTTCTATCTCTTCCTTGCTCATGTTGAAGCGGTTGTAGGCGTCCAGGTCGAAGAACATGATGTAGGCATCGTCTTCAGCTCCCCAGCTTCCATGACTGCGGTAACCGGCTCTGTCGCTCTGGAAGAGCATTGCCTTGCCGCCGAGCACCCATTTGCCGTTGCTGTCGCTGTAGCCGGAATTGGTCAGGTTGTGAACCTCCTTGCCGTCAGCCTTTACCAGCGCAATATCCTGGTTGTTCCAGCCGCCGTTGCCGATATAGGTAGAAAGAAGCCATTTGCTGTCTGGCGACCATTCGAAACCGATGTCTCCATCGCTGTAAGAGTAGACGTATTTGCCGTCGAGCACGGTGCGTATTTCCTTCGATTTCAGATTGACGATGCGGAGTGCTGCACGGTCTTCGAAGAAAGCCACTTCCTTGCCGTCAGGAGAGTTTTGGGGATACTGCGATGTAATGCCTGTTTTCACCAGCTGCTCTTCCTCGATGTCGGTAGCATAGGTGAAGTTCTTTTCTTTCTCGTTCTTGATTTTAGACTGGTAAATCTGCCATACGCCATTTCGCTCGGCTGCATAGACCAGGGCTCTGCCGTCTGGCGAGAAACTCAGGTCGCGTTCCTGCTGCGGTGTGTCGGTAATGCGCTTGGTAGTGGTGTATTCCACAGAAGTAACGTATACATCGCCATGCATCACGAAAGCCACTTCCTTGGCGTCTGGCGAAACGGAAATCTCCGTAGCTCCCCAGCTCTTAATCTGACGTACGAGGCTTGGAGCATCATTATCCGTTGTAATGGAGATGTTCACCTTCTGAGGCTCTCCGCCTTCTTTTACGGTATAGATTTCGCCATCATATCCGTAGCAGAGCAGGTCGGCGCTGGATGCGGTGAGGAATCTTACCGGATTGCCTTTGTGGTGGGTAATCTGCTTGTCGCTTGAACTGTTGAGGCTGCGGCGGTAGATATTGAATGTGCCGTCCTGCTCGCTCAGATAGAAGAAAGATTTTTCGTCTGATGTCCATACTGGCGAGCGGTCTTCGCCGGCAAAGGTAGTCTGCTTGGTAAACTTACCGTTGCTCTTCAGCCAGATGTCGCGTGCGATAGGTGATTTCTGGTGTTTGCGCCAAGGATCTTCATATCCCTTTTTGTCGTGATAGAGAATGTCGCCGTTCTTGGCGATGCTGATATTCTCCATGGTGAGGGTAGAGAAGAGTTCCGGTCTTCCGCCCTTGGTGCTTACCTTATATATTTGTGGGAATGTATTGTCGCCGAAGATGATGCTCTGGGCTGTAGGCTGCAGACTGGCTGAGTAGAGCACATGGTCGTTGTCTGCAAAGGCGATTGGTGTTTCGCTGCCGCTGTTGGTGGTGAGTCGGGTAGGAGCACCGCCTTTTGCATCGATTACGAAGATGTCGAGACTTCCTTCGCGGTTAGACTGGAAGGCAATTTTCTTGCTGTCAGGGCTCCATACAGGATGTGAATCGAAGGCTGCATGGGTTGTGAGCTGTCGTGCTTCACCGCCGTTGACAGAAACACTGTAGAGGTCGCCTTTATAAGCGAAGGCGATGGTAGTTCCATCGGGCGAGATGGCTGGGTAGCGCATCCAGAGCGGATGGTCTTCTGCGCTGGCAGAGAGTGCTGCCGAGAGCAGGGCTACTGAAAAGATTAACTTTTTCATTTGCGTATGTTTTATGTTTCAATATGCGTTATAAAAATCTCTTCTTCTTTAGGAGCAAGAATGCTGTTTCTTGCTTTGTACGGATGCAAAGGTAGTTATTTTTTGCGATATTTAAGCATAAAAACAGAAAAAAGTGAGAAAAAGTTTGGTGTATTCAAAAAATATATGTACCTTTGCAGCCGCAAATAAGAAAAATGACTATCTGACATTGGTTAGTTAGATTGCTTGCGATTTAAAGTGTTGGTTCCGTAGCTCAGTTGGATTAGAGCAACAGCCTTCTAAGCTGTGGGTCTTGGGTTCGAACCCCAACGGAATCACAAAATAAGCAAAATAAAACTTATTTGTACAAAATAGCGTGGAAGAACAATGGTAGTAAGTTGCTTATTCATAAGAACTTATCTCTGTTGTTCTTTTTTGTTTTTAAATATATTTTTAATGACCTTAATGACCGGCTTTCTCGATAGAAACGAAACGGCCGCTCTCCTCATGATTTTTACTCAGAGGTGAGCGGTCGATTTATTTATGGATGAGCCTGCTTATTATAAAAGGTAGACTCCATGTTCTTTATCCCATGCAGCTCGTTACTCCGAGCGTAGTAGCGATAGCGGTCAGAATGCTGATGGCTATCTGCAGAATTGTTTTCCAAGTGTTCGCTTTCATCTTTTTAATGTTTAGTGTTTAATGTTAACTTTGTGGGGCGCAAGTCCGCTAGGGGCTTTTGGCTGCGGCTAGGGGCTAGCACCCTAGCCGCTGGGGGTTAACCCATATTGCCGCCGTCTGAGCCTGATTCAGAGCCTTGGCCATCGCTGCCGGTCTGACCGGTATTTGAACCGCCACCTTCGGTATTGCCGGAGCCGCCCTCAGTATTGCCTGAGCCACCTTCGGTAGTGCTTGAACCACCGCCAGGCGTATTATCCGGAGTAGTTGGTGCGTTGAGGTCAACGTTGGTCTTACCCTCCTTAATCGCCTTGATAACGGCTGCCTGAGCACTGCGGCTGGCTACGAGGTTGAACTCGGCGTCATCGCGAAGGTTCTTGAACTCCTGACCAGGCTCCCACTGAACCTTCACGCCGGTGATGTTCTGCGAGGTGAACTTGTCGGCATCCTCAGCACCCTTCGAAGTGAGAAGGAGAGAGAAATCACCGAGATCGCCCAGACGAATCTTCTTGCCCTCAAGCAACATCTCACGCATGCAGTCTACGGCGATGTAGAGGATGGCGCTGATGTCGGCTCTCGAATAAACACTACCATGAGAGGTGATGTGCTTGGCAAACTTCTCGATGGTCATGATGTCGGTGTACTGTGAGATGGCGAAAGCATTCTGCTTCTCAGTCTTCACGAGTTCCAGGTCCTTTGGGTCAGGGGTAGTACCCTCCTTCTTCGCCTGGTTGATGCGTGACTTAGCCTGGTTGATTTCCAGAAGATTTGCGTTCACGCTACGCATTACGATGCTGTAATTAATCATAGTCGTTTGTAGTATGTTTAGAGTCCGTGTTTTGCAACTCCCCAGAACGCCCCGTTCCTGCCGTTTTCGGGGTCTTCATTGATGACCGGCGCCTGCCATCATTTATGACCCGTGTTGGTCTTAATAGAAGACCCGAGCAAGGCACAAAAGGCTGTTCTTTCGATTGCCGGTGCAAAGATACAACATTTTCGGGCAGAATGCAAGCTTTTACCTTGACTTTCTTTGCCGGAAATGACGTAAGTAGCTGATAGATAATACTTTCTATTGTTTTCTATCTGAGCTTTATTGCAGAAACATATAAAACAGGAAAATACGCATTGAAGGTAGCTGAAGAAACGTGAAAAGCGGTCATTAAGGTCAAGGTCATTAAGGTCATTAAGAAAATGGGAATCGGTCATTTTGAGCTATAGTATATATAAATATTATTTATATATATACTAT
>ERZ1034949.195-NODE-195-length-42347-cov-21.172775_pt1 | contig 42347 bp, 34 predicted proteins | sample MGYA00520590_ERZ1034949 | MGnify/ENA primary metagenome ERZ1034949 (study PRJEB33766, sample SAMN09781752) | gut metagenome | biome: gut microbiome | host: Homo sapiens | place: Madagascar | study: EMG produced TPA metagenomics assembly of the PRJNA485056 data...
CATAAAAATCCAAGAATGAAATCTGACAACGATTTAATCAGTGCTTCCCTAGAAATACGCCGCAGGCTGATCGGCGTTCCCGGAAGCTAAAAACCAACAGCTCCCGACTGAGTAACTCCGACCGCACCCCCACCAGCCCCACGGAGAAGCCGCTGGACCTCAACTCTCAATTCTCAATTCTCAATTCTATTTTCCCAGCATCTCCATGGCTTTTCCAAATACCCTTTCCACGGGAATCGTGTCCATACGGCATTCCTTCGTTCCCGGATTGTCTGCCAGGAGGACAGTGCTGTTCTTATTGCCGTAGGGGCCGCTCCGGTCGGGGAGTGTGGGCCCGAAAAGAGCAATCAGCGGCGTATGCACGGCGTTGGCGATATGAAGGGGACCGGTGTCGCTGGAAATATGGAGGGATGCCATTTTCTCCAGGGCTGCCAGCTCCAGGAGAGATGTTTTTCCCATAAGATTTACCGTATAGGGAGAGGGAGAAGACTCTTTGATGGCCTTTCCCATGTCCATTTCTCCGGCGGTGCCGGAAATGACGTTATATACATGGTGCTCGGAAAACAGGGATGCCAGTTCTCCCCAGAAAGAAATAGGCCACTTTTTTGCTTCTCCCCGGGTACCGGGCACGAGGACCGCATAGGGGCCGTCTACTCCTTCCTGCTGGAGGAGATGGGATACTGTATCCATTTCTTTTTTATAATCATGGAGGGGAAATTCAATGGTATCCCCTTCCCAGCCCAGATAGCGGATCACATCGAGGAGCTGCTCGATGATGTGTCCCTTTTTATGGGGTCCCGCCACAGGATGGCTTGCGAGGAAACTGCCTTCCCGGGCATCATTATAGCCGATGCGGTTCTTACATCCGGAGAGGAAGGAAATGATGCCGCTTTTGGCAATCATCTGCAGGTCGATGACCAGGTCGAAGTGGCGGGATTTCAGATCCCGGTGCACCTGCCGGAGGTAGGAGATTTCTTTAATCCGTTTCCTGTCTACCAGGTAGATTTCATCAATCCAGGGCTTCCCCGGCAGAATTCCTGCAAAGGCAGGATGCACGGCCCAGGTAATACGGGCTTTGGGGTAGATTTCCCGAAGCGCATAGAGCGAAGGCAGGGCATGGATGATATCGCCCAGGGAGCTCATTTTGATAATCAGAATATTTTTATAGTCGTTACCCATTGGTTAATCCTTTACAGGAGGCAGCACGGAGCGGATAAAGTCATCCAGGTTTCCACCGGTAAAGAGGAAACTCCGGATGCCTGCCCGCCTGGCAGCCTCCATATCCCGCTCGCCGTCGCCGAAGAGAAAGCACCGGTCTTTGGGCAGGTCATATTTGGAAATGGCGGAAAGAATCATGCCCGGTGCCGGTTTTCGGCAGCTGCAGACTTTATCGTAGGCTGCAATAGCAGCACCCGGCAGGTGGGGACAGTAGAAAAATTCAGTAATTTCTCCCCCATACCGGCGGAATTCTTCATTCATCGAATCATGGAGCCGGCGCACGTCCTCTTCTCCGTAGTAGCCGCGGGCCACGCCGCTCTGGTTTGTGACGACGAAAAGAAGCCATCCCTCCCGGCAGAGACGCCCCACCGCTTCCCGGGCGCCGGGAACCCAGCGGAGTTTTTCCATGGAGTGAACGTAGCCGTCATCTTCGTTCAGAACGCCGTCCCGGTCAAAAAATATGGCTTTCTTCATTTGTTCCAGTCCAGCCCATCGATGACTTCACAGATAGAGTGGGCTGCAAGCATGTGGATTTCCTGGATCCGGGCCGTGTTGTCATCGGGGACCACCAGGATTTCCCGGCAGAGGGAAACCATTTTCCCTCCGTCCTTACCGGTGGAACCGATGGTAACGAGTCCCTTTTCCTTTGCCATTTTCAAGGCTTCCACCACATTGGCGCTGTTTCCGCTGGTAGAAATCCCCCAGAGAACATCTCCCGGCCGTCCAAGGCCTTCCACCTGCCGGGCAAAAACCCGGTCATAGCTGTAATCATTGGCCACAGCGGTCAGAATCGATGTATCTGTGGTGAGAGCAATGGCGGGGAGGGAAATCCGTTCATTGTGAAAGCGGCCCACAAATTCCGCCGCAATATGCTGGGCATCGGCAGCGCTGCCGCCATTGCCACAGACCAGGATCTTATTCCCCCTTTTCAGCGCTTCCCGGCATATGTCCGCCATGGCGGATATGGTGGGAATCAAGGCGCGGCTTTTTTCAAGCACCCGCTGGTGCGCATCAAAGGCGCCGGTAATCATATCAATGTTCATGGGAATCCTTTCTGCCGGAGGAGGGCATGTCTTTTCCTTTATGGCTGTTCATGAGGGCTTCCAGCTCGCTCATGAAACTGCCGATATCCTTAAATTCGCGGTAAACCGAAGCAAAGCGGACATAGGCCACCTGGTCCAGGTCCTTCAGTTCGTCCATCACCATGCGGCCGATGGTCTCGGAGGACACTTCCTGGTCCAGTCCGTTACGGATTTTCTTCTCAATCCGATTCACCACGTCATCAATCTGGGCGGACGTAATATTTCGTTTTTCACAGGCCCGGATGATACCGTTCCGGATTTTTGTCCGGTCAAAAAGCTCCCGGCTCCCGTCTTTCTTAATAACCCGGATCTGGTTCTCTTCCACGGTCTCATAGGTCGTAAACCGGCGGCCGCAGGTAAGGCACTGCCGGCGGCGGCGGATAGACGTACCGTCATCGGTATCCCGGGAATCTGTGACCTTTGTATCCGGACTGTTGCAGTAAGGGCATTTCATATGGCTGCTCCTTTGGAAGAAAAAGCCACACTGCAGCTGCGGTGTGGCCTTTTATATCGTATGGAAACACTGATTTTCCGGCTTCAGGGATTTCTGGTCTTCCTTGCACAGCTATCGGTCAGATGAAATCCGGTAAGCCATGAAATTCCGGAAACATTCCCATAGGGGAAATTTCCTTATTTTCTGAGGAATTCAGGAACCGCAATACCGGTAGCCGGTCTTACAGCATTGCTGAAGCGGCTGCCGCCCTGGGGAGCGGAGCTCTTCTTCTTGTCGCCGAAGCCGGTGGCAATAACGGTAATCTTCACGGTATCGTTGTCGAGATCCGGGTCCACGGAAGTACCCCAGATGATGTTTGCATCGGGATCTGCCGCTTCTGTGATGATCTGGGAAGCTTCATTGATTTCGAAGAGGCCCAGGTCTTCATTGCCTGTAATGTTGATGATGATGCCCTTGGCACCTTCAATGCTCCGTTCGAGGAGCGGGCTGTTGATAGCCATGGTAGCAGCATCGCTGGCGCGGTTGTCGCCGGTGCCGATGCCGATACCCATCAGTGCATCGCCCTGGTCGCTCATGATGGTTCTCACATCGGCGAAGTCCAGGTTGATGATGCCCGGTACAGTAATGAGGTCGGAAATACCCTGGATGCCCTGGCGGAGCACGTCGTCGGCGGTCTTGAAGGCATCTTTAATAGAGGTTTTCTTATCGATGATGCTCATCAGTTTATCGTTCGGAACGACGAGGATGGCATCTACGTTCTGTTTCAGCCGTTCAATCCCTTCCGCTGCATTCTTGGCACGAACTTTGCCTTCAAAGCTGAACGGTTTGGTAACAACGGCGATGGTCAGGGCGCCCAGTTCTCTAGCGCACTGAGCTGCTACAGGAGCTGCACCGGTACCGGTACCGCCGCCCATGCCGGCAGTAACGAATACCATGTCTGCACCGGTAAGTGCCTTTGTGAGGTCTTCCCGGGATTCTTCAGCGGCCTGTTCCCCTACTTCCGGTTTAGCGCCAGCGCCGAGGCCCTTTGTCAGCTTTTCGCCGATCTGGATCTTTGTTTCCGCTTCTGATTTATTCAGGACCTGTAATTCTGTATTGACAGCGATAAATTCTACGCCCTTAACTTCTTCATCAATCATACGGTTTACGGCGTTATTTCCGCCGCCGCCTACACCGATGACTTTAATTTTTGCAATTTCAGACTGTTCCATGTTCGCTCCTCCTTTAGGATCTTTTGCGTCATGAGCTTGACCTGTTTTTTCAATATCCATGGTTGTTCATCTTCTTTTCAATCATATCTATCATTGTACAATACTTTGCCCAAGTTCGCTACAGGGTTAGACATAATCATATAAGATTTTTTGTTATGCTATGTGCGGTAAGTGTGTGACCAAACCGGTGAATGGGGCTAATGGTTGTGGGTGAACCTTGCTTCGCCAGTTCACCGGGTGGTGGGTGCTTCGCACCGGGGGCGTAAGGTAGTAACAATAGCCAGCGAAACGGACTCGATCCACAACCTTTACACCCCCATTATACACATGGAGGCTGAAGTCTCCGCTCACTTACTTCTTCAGTTTAATGAACGGCGATGCCAGGTTCGCATCCACGTATTCCACTGACAGCTTCCGGGCCTTCACGTCGCCCACCATATTTTCGGCGAGCTTTGCCTGGTCCGCCATGTTATCCCCTTCCCCGAGGCGCACGGTAATGCCGTCGCGGGTATAGGCTTTGATGCTGTCCGCATTGCCGATATTGATTTCCGAGAATACCTTGAGCCCATCGGGGGACAGGTTATTCAGGAAATCCAGTGCCTTTGCCACGTCGTCCCCGGAAATCCGGTCTCCCAGGAGAAGATTTCCCATCTTCTTCCCTGTGATAAGGGGCACTTCCACCTTTTTAATGGATTGGGTGGTATCCATGACCATGCCATCGGCGTCCACGAAGGCATAGCCGAACTGATCCTGCACAATGGCCACGGGCCGGCGGTCCGTAATGTCCACGGAGAGGACAAAGGGGAACTTCCTCGTTACTGTCACCGACGAAACCCGGATATCTTTGGAAAGACGGCGGGTAAGGTCCGTGGTGCTCACCTGGAGTACATTGACGGGCTGCCGGATTTTCCCTTCAAAAAGGATATCATCCACCGTGAGCACATCGGTGCCGGTAAGGCTGATGTATCCCAGGGGAATGGGAAGGAGAAACAGGGCCAGTATGCCTGCCAGCACCACCACCACGCCGCCAAAGACGTAGTTCTTCACGGAAGATCCGGTATGGGAACTCTCTTTTTTATGCTTCTTCTTTTTGACCGGTTCCTTCGGCGGCTCTTCCGGGGATGGCTGCTGAGAAGGCGGCTCCTTTGGAGCCGCCTGTGTTTCCGGCGCTCCGCCGTGCTGTTCCTTCAAAAATTCGTTAAAGCTTTTGAAATTATCCATAATGCCTGCCTATCAGACTTTATCCAGACCCGCTTCCATGAGGATTTTTTCGCAGAGCTCGGGGAAAGAAATCCCCGCTGCCGCTGCTGCCTTCGGTACAAGGCTGGTGGATGTCATGCCGGGAATGGAATTGGCCTCCAGAACGAAGGGCTTTCCCTCTTTATTGGTTTTGAAATCGAAACGTACCGCGCCCTTGCATTCACAGATGCGGTAGCCGGTCTCTGCGATTTCGCTCATTTCCTTTGCCAGTTCATCGGAAATCGGGGCGGGAACGATGTAGTCCGTAGCGCCCTTCGTGTACTTGGAATGGTAATCGTACTGGCCGGAATGGGGGCAGATCTGGATGACCGGCAGCGCCTTGCCATCGAATACGGATACCGTAAATTCGCCGCCGTCCAGGTAATCTTCCGCCAGGATTCTCGGTTCCACCTTGAATACCCGGGTCAGTGCATCGGGAAGGTCCTCTTTATGTTTCACGATTTCGATGCCGATGGTAGAGCCTTCACAGGCCGGTTTCAAAACCACGGGGAAATCAAAATTACGGCAGATGTCTTCCATCACCGCTTCCTTCCCATCTTTCAGGTAGTAAGCCTTGGAATGGGCCATGGGCATGCCGGCCTGCTTGAAGAGGTGGCTGGACATGATCTTGTCCATGGTAATGGCAGAAGAGGTGACGCCGCTTCCGGTATAGGGAATCCGGGCCAGTTCCAGCACGCTCTGGATGGTACCGTCTTCTCCGTATTTCCCGTGGAGGGCGATAAACACCACTTCCGCTCCCGCTTCTTTCAGCTTTTCTACCACATGGTGGGGATCATATTCCATGGGAATCACGGAATAACCGATGGAAGACAGGGCTTCCGCAATGGCGGAACCCGTATTCCTGGATACTTCCGCTTCCGTGGAAGGACCGCCCATTAACACAACGATTTTTGTATTTTTAGTGATCACTTGGCATTCCCTTTTCTTTAATCAAACGAACCAGTTCTTCCCCGGCCCTGTAAATACTGCCGGCCCCCATGGTAATTACCATATCTCCGGGGCGAATGAAATCATACAGTGCCTTGGCCATATCTTCCACATGGGGAATATAGTGGATTTCCTTTTCCGGAAGCCTTTCCCCTACCCGTTTTGGGATGAGATGGCCGTCAATGCCGGGAATCGGATCTTCACTGGCTGCATAAATATCCGTGAAGAACAGCACGTCCCCATCGTCGAAGGCTTCTGCGAATTCATCCTGCAAAAGCTTTGTCCTGGAGTAGCGGTGCGGCTGGAAAGCGCAGACAATGCGCCGATTTCCGATTTCCCTGGCCGCCTTCAGGGTCGCTTTGATTTCTGTGGGATGGTGGGCATAATCATCCACGATCCACAGGCTGTCATCCTTGTATTTTGTCTCAAACCGCCGCTTGACCCCATGGAAATGGGACAGGGCGGAAGCAATCTTTTCAAAGGGGATACCGCAGTACAGGGCCGCTGCCACGGCGCCCAGGGAATCCCGCACATTGTGGAGCCCCGGAATGTGGAGCCGGATGGTACCGAGGATTTTTCCATCATGCCATACATCGTAGTAAAGGGCATCCTTTTCATACCGCGGCGAAAGGGCCCTGTAATCTGCTCCTTCATCGAGGCCGAAGGTAATGACCTTCTTATGGATAGCGGGAAGGATAGCCCGCACCCCTTCGCTGTCCACGCAGAGGAAAGCCGCTCCGTCATCATAGGAAATGTGGTTCACGAATTCCGCGAAGGCTTTCCGGATGTTTTCCACCGTGCCGTAATGGTCCAGATGGTCATCTTCCACATTGGTAACCACGGTGATGTAGTTTTTGAATTTCAGGAAGGACCCATCGCTTTCGTCGGCTTCCGCTATGACATAGTCCCCTTTGCCGCAGGTGGAATTTCCATGGATATAGTCCGCCGCAGCCCCCAGGATAATGGTAGGGTCAAGTCCCGCTTCATAGAAAATCTGGCCCATCATGCCGGAGGTGGTGGATTTCCCATGGGCCCCGGCAATGGAAATGCCACGGCCTTTTTCAAGGAGCGCCGCCAGTACATCGGACCGGTGGAATACGGGAATCCCCTCTTTCCGGGCTTCTGCCAGTTCCGGATTATCTTCAGAAATGGCGGAAGAAATCACCACGCAGCCGGCCCCTTTCACATGGGAAGCGTCGTGGCCGATGGCAATATGGGCGCCCCGGGACCGGAAGTCAGCCAGCACCGGAGAATCGGCCATATCGGAGCCGGAAACGGTATATCCCTTTTCCAGCAGGATTTCCGCCAGGGCCCGCATCCCCATGCCGCCGATGCCGATGAAATGAAAACTTTTATATGCATTGAGATCCATTTACTCTCTACTCCTCTTTTCGGATAATTCCAGCGCCAGCTTTGCAATATCCTGGCCTGCATGGATTCTTCCCAGTCCCTTCGATGCGTCGGACATATGGGACAGGGTGGAGGGACTGCCCATGAGGAACGTTATATCCTGGATCAGTTCCTTATCCGTCAGGTATTTGTCTACGATCATCTTGGCCGCTCCCGCTGCCACGAAGACCCGGGCGTTATAGGTCTGGTGATCCTCTGCCGCATAGGGATAGGGCACGAGGATAGCCGGCAGCCCCCGGGCCGCCAGTTCCGCCAGGCTCACAGCACCGGCCCGGCAGATGATGAGATCCGCCGCGGCCAGGGCCAGGGGCATCCGGTATTCGTACTTTATGATACGGCCTGCCTTGCCCACCCGTCCGTCTTCGTCGGCGTGGAGATCGCTTTTTATCTTATCATAGTCCAGGGTCCCTGTCACATGGTAGAGGCAGAGATTGTCCCTGTCCCTGAAGTGTTCATGGACCCCCTTCATGGCGTTGTTAATGGACCGGGCTCCCCGGCTGCCGCCGGTGATGAGCACCATGAATGTACCCTCCGGGATGCCGAGAATCCGCCGGGATTCCTCCCGCCTGGCCTCGATCACGTCCGGCCGGATAGGGTTGCCGGTGTATACGCATTTCTCAGGATGGGGAAAACGGACCTTTGCCGCTTCGTAACCCAGGGCAATCTTGTCCACCACGTGGCTCAGAATCTTATTCGTAATACCGGGAATCACATTCTGTTCCTGGATAAGGGTAGGAATGTGGGACAGGGCGGCCGCCATAAGAATAGGACCGCACACGTAGCCGCCGGTACCGATGACCACGTCCGGATGGAAATGGCGGAGAATGGACCGGGCCTTCCAGAGGCTGGCCGCCGTCTTCATGAGAATACCCACATTCTTCACGGTGAGAGACCGCTTCAGGCCATAGGCCGGAATGGAGGCAAACTTGTATCCTTCCTTTGGGATAATCCGGGATTCCATGCCGTTCGGTGTCCCTACAAACAGAAATTCCACATCATCCAGTTTTTCTAATTCCCTGGCGATGGTAATGGCGGGATAAATATGTCCCCCCGTACCGCCGCCTGATAAAATCACACGTTTCATTAGGTCCCCACTTATTTAAGACGATTCACAATACGTTTGAAATCCATGCCCCGTTCTTCCATGTTATGGTACATATCAAAGGAAGAGCAGGCCGGTGAAAGGATGACCACATCCCCCGGTTTTGCCAGTTCCTGCCCCTTTTTCACGGCTTCCTCCATGGAAGATACCCGGAAAATGGACGAAACGCCGGCCGCCTTCGCCGCCTTTTCAAAGCGGTCTGCCGCCGCTCCAAGGAGAATGAGATGTTTCGTATGTTTCTTCACTTCTCCCATAAATTCTTCCAGCGGTGTCCCCTTGTCGTAACCGCCGGCAATAAGGATAACCGGATGGCCGAAGGCACTCATGCCCTTCTCTGCAGCATCGGTGTTTGTGGCTTTGGAATCGTTATAGTATTCCACATCCCGAAGGGTCCGTACATATTCGATGCGGTTCGGAAGGGATGTGAATTCCTTCAGAGCTGCCACGATAACATCCCGTGGTACGCCCCCTTCATTGGCCAGGAACGAAGCGGCCAGGGCATCCTGGTAATTCTGGCTGCCCTTGAGTTTCAATTCTCCCGTGGTGCAGAGGGGAATGTCTTTCCCATTTCTTCTTAAAGTCAGCATGTCGCCCTTAAGGAACGCCCCTTCCTCCACCTCATGGGATGTAGAAAGAAGGCACACATGGGTATGGCTTTCCGCCTTTTTTTTGAGTTCCGGTGTATAGGAATCGTCCGCATTCAAAAGGAGGCAGTCATTTTCATCCATATTTTCAAAAATCCGGGCCTTTGCTGCCACATAGGCCTCCATGGTATGGTGCCGTTCCAGGTGGTCCGGTGTAATATTCAGAATCACCGCCGCCCGGGGCTTGAAGGACTTGATAAATTCCAGCTGGAAACTGGAAACTTCTGCCGCAATGAGTCCATCTTCCGGCACCAGTTCCGCTTCCCGGGACAGGGAAATTCCCAGATTTCCTGCCAGCGCAAAGGGACGGCCGCTCTTGCTCACCATGCTCCCCAGAAGGGTGGTGGTGGTGGTCTTTCCGTTGGTGCCGGTAATGGCCAGAATCGGCGCCTTTGTCACCCGGTACGCCAGCTCCACTTCACTGATGACGGGGATATTTTTCTTGAATGCCGCCTGGACGATGGGGTTCTCCTTCGGAATGACCGGAGAAACAACGACCGTGTCCACCCCGTCCAGCAGTTCTTCGGACTGGGGACCGAAACGGAACCGGGCGCCCAGCTCCGTGAGCGCTGCTTTTTCTTTTTTATCCTGTACAGAATCTTTCAGGTCTGAAATCAGTACGTCAGCTCCATGACGGAGAAGGACATGGGCTGCTCCCAGTCCGCTGATACCTGCGCCGAGAATCAATACACTTTTCAATTCGTTTACCTCCCCGGGAAATTTATTTATCAATTCACTGTATATGGATACATGTTCAATACGTGACAGATTGATGTTGAAAAGGGCTGCGGCCTTTCAGGCCGGGGCTCTGTCCTTCGGACAAGGCAATGGCCTGGCGATCAGGGCTCAGGCTATCGCCTGGGCTCAAGGAAATCAAGATTTATTCCTTAAGCCCAAGCGGAGCTTTAGCCCTGGACGCAGTCCACGGCCATGACGCAGTCACAGCCCTGGCAAAGCCAGTGCCCTTTCTTCTCTATTATTTAAATTATTATAACTGAATCTCATGAAAAAAGAAATTCTATGGATGCCATAGAACTTCTTTTTCAGTTACAGTGCCCGAATGGCGAAAAGGAGGCTCACGCAGGCCGCGATGCCTTCGAAAATCCAGAAGGCCCATACTACGTGGACTTCACTCCAGCCGGACAGTTCAAAATGGTGATGGAGAGGGCTCATTTTGAAAACCCTCTTCCCGGTGAGCTGGAAAGAAGCGACCTGGATGATGACGGACAGCGCTTCCAGCACGAAAATCATGCCCAGGAAAATGAGGAGGAGCTCCGTCCTTGTCATGACGGAAATGCCGGCGATGGCGCCGCCCAGGGCCAGGGACCCCGTATCCCCCATGAATACTTTGGCCGGATGGTAGTTAAAGAACAGGAATCCCACGCAGCATCCTGCCAGGGTAATAATGAAATAGCCGAGATCGTTGAATCCGGTCATGTAGCAGAAGACGGCATAGGCGGAGAAGCAGATGACACAGCATCCTGCTGCCAGGCCGTCGAGGCCATCGGTGAGGTTTACCGCATTCGAAGCGCCTACGATGACGAGCACCACGAAGGGATAGTACAGAAGGCCGATGGAAATATCAATCTGGGTAAATGGAATGGCAATGGAGTAAGGCAGGTGCAGCGTATCCACTACACCCCAGCAGAAGAGCACCGCCAGGATGATCTGGCCCAGCATTTTCTGCTTCGCCGTGAGGCCCAGGTTCCGTTTCTTTTCGGCCTTGATGAAATCATCAAGGAATCCCAGGAGCCCGTGGCCCAGGGTCAGGAACAGGAGCCACAGCACCGACGGATCAATCATCTTATTGAAAATGACCACCAGCACCGCTGCCAGCAGCATGAAGAGGCCACCCATGGTGGGGGTGCCGCTCTTGACCCGGTGGGACTTTGGTCCCTCTTCCCGGATAGACTGGCGGGCTTTCATTTTCTTTAAAAGGGGAATGCCGAAAAATCCAAGAATCACCGTCAGGACGGCGGCTTCCGCCAGATATATGAAATAATTACTTTCCATTCTTCTCTAAAGCCCCTCTCAGAATTTCCGGAATCTTTTCCATGTGCATGTAATGGGAACCCTTCACCAGCACCACGTCTCCCTCGGAAACCAGTTTCAGGAGATGGGACGCCGCTTCTTCGCAGGTGTCGCAGGTAATGACTTCCTTCATGCCCCCCTGCTCCGCTCCTTTGGCCAGGAACCGGCACAGGGGACCCACGGTGATAAGACCGTCAAAGCCGAACTCTGCCGCTTTCTTCCCTGTATCGTAATGCAGTTTTTCTTCAAATTTACCCAGTTCTCCCATGTCGCCCAGCACCAGGAAATACCGTTTCCCCGGCACCTGTTTTGCAGAGCGGAATGCCATTTCCATGGAAAGGGGGTTGGCATTATAGGAATCATCGATCACCGTAAGGCCCCCGATTTCCACAATGCTCTGCCGCTGGGTGGCGGGACGGAAATCGGAAAGGGCGGTGCGGATTTTACCGGTATCCACGCCGAGCACCCTGGCAGCCGCCGTGGCAGCCAGCGCATCGTATACATTGTGCACGCCCAGCAGGTGCAGTTTCACCTTGAATGCTTCATCGAAGCAGGTACAGGTATAGCGAGTATCTTCCGATTCAAACTTCACGTCGCTCCCCCGCACCGTGTACCGGCCGGCGAGGCCATACCGGATGACCCGGCCCGCAAAGCCTTCGCCCATGGCGCTTACCCGGGGATCGTCGCCGTTCAGGATGGCGGTGCCATCATCGGGCAGGGCATCGATGAGTTCTTTCTTTGCTTTGGCAATGTTATCCTGGCTTCCCAGGATACCGATGTGGGAAGTTCCCACATTCGTCACCACCCCCATGGTGGGACTGGCAATGCGGCAGAGTTCGGCAATCTGGCCGAATCCCCGCATCCCCATTTCCACCACGCAGACCTCCGTCTTTTCCGTCATGGAAAGGAGGGTCATGGACAGGCCGATTTCATTGTTGAAATTTTTCTGTGTGGCGCATACGTTGAACCGGGTGGAAAGGAGGGCAGTAATCATATCCTTCGTCGTCGTTTTTCCATTGGAACCGGTGACGCCGATGACGGGCACCTGGAAACGCATCCGATGGAAATGGGCCACATCCTCCAGGGCCTGCTTCGTATCCTTCACAAGAAATACGGATACCGAGGGATCCAGGTCCTTTTCATAGGATTCATCGGAAATCACCACTGCTGCTGCGCCGGAAAGGACGGCCCGCTTCAGGAACTCATGGCCGTTGAAATTTTCACCGATGAGGGCAATGAAGAGTTCCCCTTCCCTGATGGTTCTCGTATCGGTGCTGACGCCTGTTACAAAGGAAGAGGCGCCCTTCACAAGAAGACGGCCTCCCGTGGCCTTTGCGATTTCATCCAGTGTAAATGAAGCCATATCAAATCTCCTTCAAAGCTTTTCTAGCTTCTTCCCTGTCATCAAAGTGAATGGTCCTGTCCTTCAGGATCTGGTAATCCTCGTGGCCCTTGCCTGCAATGAGGACAATGTCCCCCGGTTTTGCCAGGGCAATGGCACGGCGGATAGCGCTCCGGCGGTCCACGATGACTTCGTATTCGAGAGAAGGCTTTTCTTTCTTGATTTCTTCGACTCCCGCCGCCACTTCTTTCACGATTTCATTCGGATCTTCGGTGCGGGGATTGTCGCTGGTAACGAGGGCGATGTCCGCATTCCGGGCAGCGATCCGTCCCATGATAGGCCGTTTCAGCTTGTCCCGGTCGCCGCCGCAGCCGAAGACTACGATAATGCGGCCCTTCGTGATTTCTTCCGCAGTGGTAAGAATCTTTTCCAGTCCGTCCGGTGTATGGGCATAGTCCACCACCACCGTGAAAGGCTGTCCTTCATCGATCAGTTCAAACCGGCCGGGAACGCTGTGGAAATCTTTCATGGCGTCCACGATATCATCCATGGCCACCCCTTCAGACAGGGCAGCGCCTACGGCGCCCAGGGTATTGTACACATTGAACCGGCCTGCCAGCTTCGTTTCGAAGTCGTAGTCCTTTCCTCTGTAGGCCACTTTGAACGCCGAAGATTTGCCGGTGAAATGGATATCATGGGCATAGAGGTCCGCCTCCGGATGCACCATGCTGTAGGTGTGGAGGGCACAGATGGTCCTGTCTTCCACACCCTCTTCCATGACGTGGGCATAGGGATCGTCCATGTTGACCCAGGCGGACTTTCCTTTCTTTGTCTGTCCTTTGGAAGAAACCATGTGGAACAGGATGGCCTTGGCATGGGCATAGTTGTCCATGGTCTTGTGGAAATCCAGATGGTCTTCGGTGAGGTTTGTGAAGACGGCATCGTCGAATTCACAGCCCGCTACCCGTCCCAGCACCAGGGAATGGGAAGAAACTTCCATGCACACGTACTGCACCTTCTCTTCCGCCATCCGGGCCAGGATCCGGTCCAGGTCAATCACGTCGGGTGTTGTATTGTGGGTAGGAATTTCCTTATCCCCGATGAGGGCATGGATGGTACCGATGACGCCGGTCTTGTATCCCACATGATGGAGAATATGGGCAGCAATATGGGTGGTGGTGGTCTTGCCGTTGGTGCCGGTCAGAGCGATCATCCGCATTTTACGGGTGGGGTAATCAAAGAAAAAGGGTACCATGTCTTCCATGGCCTTCCGGGTGTCCTTAACATACACCACAGCCACAGAAGCTGGTACACTGATTTCTTTGGAAGCCACAATGGCTGCTGCCCCTTTCTTCACCGCAGCGTCCACAAAGTCATGTCCATCCACATGGGCACCGCAAAGACAGATAAAGAGACTTCCCTTCTCCACTTTTCGGGAATCCGCTGTCACATCAAGAATTTCTACATCTGCCGGCCCTTCTACTTTTTCTACGGCTGTCATGGTAACAAGGTCCGATAATTTTTTCAAAATAATCACCTCTGCAAAATTTCTATGTTCATTAAAAGCAGTGTTTTCGAAAATCAAAGGCTGCGAATGATTCAGCGCTTACACATAAAGCGTCATTATTTATGATAGCGTAAATCCCCAATAAGTACAATAGCGGCCCCGAAAAAAGGCCGCTTTTTCTTTAATAGACGTTTTATTGTTGGCTGACATATTGCTCATTCGTATGGGGGGCTAACGGTGGCGGGTCGAGCGTCGCTTCGCTGGCTCGACCAGGTTGTGGCTTCTACATCGCTGCGCTCGCAGAAGCGGGGGCATGAGGTGGATTCGCCGCCTGTGGCGGGTTCTGCACCTTATGTGCCCGGCGCGAAGCGTCTACAACCCGGTGAACAGGCGAAGCGATGTTCACCCACCACCTTTAGCCCCATTTACTCCTTTGGGCAGGCACTCAATCTACCGCTTAGCCACAACCGCTGCTTCGCTGCTTCCGTAGATATTCCGTACCGGGAGCCGCATGCCCAGTTTCTTTTCCGCCAGCTTCTGGATCCGCACCGGCGCATCGAGCCTTGCCACTTCCAGTTTCAGTACGGAATTTTCCTTTTCCAGTGTCATCACTTCCGAGCGGACCTGCTGCATATTGTATTCGGCCTGTACATTGATGCTGTTCAGGAGAGTGCTCACGAGGAATGGCAGGAGGATGAGGGCAATCCCCAGGATGACGTCATGAAAAAGACTCTGCCCCTCAGCCCGCTCCCGGCTTTCTTCCCTTTCCCGCGGGATGGCAGCCGTCCCCGGCATGGAGGACATGTAATTCATCATCTGTACATTTTGAGAAACCATAATCCATCTCTCCCCGATACAATATTCAGCAAAATCCCATTTTCAACAGTATTTCTTACACCCGCTCTACCACACGGAGTACCGCACTCCGGGCTCTCGGGTTTTCTTCAATTTCCTTTTCCGACGGTTTGATAGGCTTTCCGCAGCTCTTCACGGTCCTGTGATGGTGGCAAACGCACACCGGCAGGTCCGGCGGGCAGATGCAGTCCCTTTCCATTTCCCGGAAGGTTCTCTTGATGATCCGGTCTTCCAGGGACTGGAAGGTAATGACCCCCAGCCGGCCTCCCACATTCAGGTGGTTCACACAGGCTTCCATGGTATCCTTCAGGATGCCAAGCTCATTATTCACTTCAATCCGGATAGCCTGGAACGTCCGCTTCGCCGGATGGGGCCCATTCCTTCTGGCATGGGCCGGAATGGCCGCCTTAATGACGTTTACCAGGTCCTCCGTGGTCTCGATCGGTTTCTTTTCCCGGAATTCCACGATGAACTTTGCAATCCGCCTGGCCCACCGTTCTTCTCCGTACTCCTTGATGATCCGCGCCAGGTCATCTTCTTCGTAGGTATTCACAATGGTGTAGGCGGTGAGCGGGTTCCGCTGGTCCATCCGCATGTCCAGCTTTCCGTTATTCATATAGGAAAATCCCCGTTCCCCATCGTCCAGCTGGTGGGAGGAAACGCCCAGGTCGAAAATGAACCCGTCCACCTTGTCCAGATGGAGGGATGCCAGGATGCTGTCCATGTGGGAGAAATTATCCCGTACAAACAGGTGGCGGCACTTCGTATCCTTCAGCCGCTCCCCCGCCGCATCGATGGCTTCCTGGTCCTGGTCGATACCGATGAGAAGGCCGTCATCCGCCAGCTTTTGGGACAGGGCGAAGGAATGGCCCCCACCGCCCAGGGTGCAGTCCACATAAATCCCATGAGGATCGGTGAGCACAGAATCGATCATTTCATTCAGAAGAACCGTGGTGTGATGGAATTCCATGAAACCCTCCTCCTTATAAATCAAAATTCAGCGGCAGATCCAGGGAATCCGCAATATCCGCCATGGATTCATCCCCGTTTTCATCGGCATCCAGGAGCGTTGGATCCCAGATTTCAATGATGGGACCTGTCCCCACGATGACCGCATCCTTCTTCAGCTGCGCAAAGGTGCGGAGATGCTGGGGAATCAGGATTCTCCCCTGCTTGTCGCACTCCATTTCCGTTCCCCGGCCGATGAGGTGGCGCATGATTTTTCTTACTTTGTGGTTCGTAAAAGGCAGCTTCTGGAGCCTCGCAATGAGGGCATCCCACTTTTCCTTCGGATAGATGCAGAGACACGTATCGAGGCCCGGGGCCAGCACGAAACTCGCCCCCAGCTCCTCCCGGAACTTGGCAGGAAGGATCATACGACCTTTGGTATCGATCGTATGCGAATATTCATTCATGAACATAATCCTTCCACCTCCTCCACATTTATCCACATTCTACCACATTCCCCCACTTTCCTACAACGGAAAAGTCTGTTTGGTCTTTGGGCAAAATGATATCCTCCACCGTTGAAAAATGCGATAAATACGGGGTTTCCTGACCCGCTGTCTCCTCATACCCCCGCTGAAGGCAATAAAAAATCCTGTGGGAAGTTCCCAACAGGAAAAATAAAAATCCCCACTCCTGGTGAAAAGTGGGGAATGGGATCGAGACCGAGGTAGAGATCGAAGTCTATTCAAAATGGTAAGGAATGATGGTGAGGCGCACCATTCATAGAGCGCCGCTTGCCACCGATCGAAATGACGGGGAGTGGTTAGCGGGACATCGGGACAATGGGGACCGGTTAGTTGGTTGGTGAAACTGATTCAAGCGATGCAAGCTATCCAAGCGATTCAACCCATGACAGAGACTGGTTACTGCCAACCGGTTTGCCCCGCTGCTGACTCTCACCGCCTATCGTCATCTCGAGCGGTGGTATGCAGCGGAATGATGAGAATCATAAGGACAGGATGTAAGGGAAGCGCTGATTAATTCGCAGAGTCAGATTTCATAAGGATTTTTATGCACTGCTTCGTCATAACTCTCCTTAAATAGCTCGCTATTCGCGTCGAGTTATTCCTCGCATTGCATAAAAATCCAAGAATGAAATCTGACAATGAATTAATCAGTGCTTCCTAAGAAAGAGCCGAGAGTTCTCCCTGATCATTGACAATGGCGGGATTTCAGGAAGAATTGATGCCAATCGGCTTCACCGGAGGTGTCTGATGTCTATTGGCCGGGCCCATCCTCTGCCGTCTTGACACAAAAAAACGCCGGATATGGAAATATCCATATCCGACGCTCAAGGTACCTTACTCAATCTCGATCTCACAGTACCCTGATATGCTTCTCTTTCAGTCCGCTCATTCTTTCGAAGGGTACCGTTTCCGCTTCTTTCAGGCTCACAGGGCGGATGTCCTTCAGGGCGCCGGCCCAGTGGAGGAGGAGACCTATGAGGTCTTCCGGAGTGTATCCCTTTTCCCGGAGTTCCCGGATGGTAATCCCATGCTGCCGTTTGGAGAGGCGCACCCCTTTTTCATCCACCAAGAGGGGCAGGTGGCCATAGGTGGGAGCTTTATACCCCAGCTTCCCTATGAGCCAGACCTGGTAAGCCGTGGAGGGAAGGAGGTCGCATCCCCGGAATACGTGGGTCATGCCCATGGCCCCGTCGTCGGCGGAGACCGCCAGCTGGTAGGCCACAAGGCCGTCGGCCCTGCGGATGACGAAGTCGTCTTTCCCCGCCGAAAGGTGCCGGGTTTCATCGCCGTAGAAGAGGTCATGGAATGTGACGTCCCCCTCTTCCATCCGTACCCGGAGACAGGGCTTTTTCGTCATAGCCCCCCGTTCTTCAGCCGTGAGGCTGCGGCAGTGGCCATCGTACACCGGTACCTCTTCTCCCTCATGGGGAGCGGAGAGGATCTTGTGAATCCGGCTCCGGCTGCAGTAGCAGGGATAAAGGTCCCCCTTCTTTTCCATGGAAGAAAGGATGTCTCCATAGAAACCGTACCGCTCGCTCTGGATGAGGGAGCCGTAGGGATGCTCCTTTCCCGGCATTTCATCGAAGGTCAGGCCCATCCAGGAGAGGTCCTCCAGGATGCCCTCTTCGAATTCCTTCCGGCACCGGTCCTTATCGATATCTTCCATCCGGAGCACCGTGGTGCCTCCCCTCTGTTTCGTCCAAAGCCAGTTGAGGAAGGCAATCCACAGGTTTCCCAGATGCATGCGGCCCGTGGGACTCGGGGCAAACCGGGTTCTGACTTTCATCAGTCCGGCATGGAGCGGACGATATCAAAGAGTTTCTTGTCCTCTTTGATCTTGTCTTCGCTGCCCATGACGCAGAGGTAGGGATCCTTCATGACGCTCCGTACGAGGGGTGCCAGTTTCCGGATATCCTCCACCGTGCAGTTAATGGTTTCATCCCGAATCTTCATACGGGATTCCCGGGTATTGCCGGAGAGGTAGTGAACCATGGCCCGTTCCCCCTTCATGGACGGGGTGAACTGGATTTCGTCGGCCGCCATGGTGCCGATGACGTACTTCGTCATTTCCCGGTCCGACAGTTCCAGGTGTTCCAGGTAATCCGGCAGTTCTTCATAGGCCTCTACTGTCTTTCCCAGGTTCGGATCCCGGTAGGAGCAGAGAATGGACGTGCCGTCCCGGAGGAACTGGGTGAAGGCACCGTAAGCGCCGCCCAGTACCCGGACCTTCTTCCACAGGTATTCGTACCGGAGGATGGTTTCCATCACCCGGAGAGCCCCGGTGTACGTAAAGCCGTGGTCTTTGAAATTGCCACCCTTCGCTACGTACTGTACCTTGCCGGAGGTGAGGAAGGCTTCGTTCTTATATTTCGGCGGGAAGTGGAATACATGGGTTTCCTTCTTCTCTCCCTTCGCCATGTCGTCGATGACGAGGGACAGGTTCCGGTTGATTTCCTCTTTTTCTTCCTTTTCTCCCACGGTTTCATAGAAAAGGTTGGCCCTTGTGAAAATCCGACGGGAAAGGTCTGCCAGTTTTTCTTCCAGTGCTTCCGCGTTCTTGTCGAAATTCTTTGCCAGGTCCGACAGGAAATAGTAGTAGCTCATGCCGGACTGTTCTGCAAATTCCCCGCCCAGGGAGAAATAGGAGGACAGCCTTGTCATCATGAGGGTATGGCCCCGGGAGAAGGCGCTCATATCCCATTCCGATTTTTCCTGGAGCACCAGTTCCTTCAGCCGCTTCGTGTCAGTGAAGAGGGTGTGGTTCATGATTTCCCCCAGAAGGTCCATGAGCTTATCGGCCTTGGAGGTCAGAGCCTTTGCCCGTACCGTAAGGGTGGGCAGGTAGTCCGACGCATCGTCCACCTTGCCGTAGGCATTGATGGCGAAGCTCATGCCGCCGGTGTAGGCGTTGGAGAGCCGGGCCAGTTCACTGTAGCTGTGCTTCGTGGTGGACAGGCTCCGAAGCAGGGTGGACAGGAGGATGGCATAGGGAATGTCTTCTTCCGTAAGGCCCGCCAGTTTGAAATAGAGGTTCACATAGGAAATACCATTGGTATGAACATCGAAATGGAAATGGGTGATGCCCTGGACTTCATCTTTGTCCAGTTTTTCCTCTTCAATCGGCCGTTTCAGGTCCTTCCGGGACAGGAGAGGAATGGTCTTCAGCGCTTCTTCCGTTTCACCGGAAGCCTGCCGTTCCTTCAGTGCCTTCGTGGAAGCCATGATTTCATCAAGCTGCTCATCGGAGAGGCTGCTCTTGAAGGAAGCCAGCTTTTCCGCCGTTTCCTTATTCATCTTTTCGGTGAGTCCCTTTTCCGGCTTCATGGTGATGAGGACCTGGTGGGGATTCTTGATGACGTATTTCAGGAGCAGGTTTTCGAAGTAATTGGTCTTCAGGTTCTTCCGGAGCGTATTGATATCATCGATGTACCGGAGCGCTGCCATGGGGTCCCGGTCGTAGAGCCACATATCCATGGCCCGGACGCCGTAGAACAGTCCCTTCGGACGGCCCTGGTAATCATTTTCCCGGGCCGTGAATTCCGTCCGGTTCAGGGCTGCTTCCAGCATATCCTTGTCGATGCCTTTAAGGGCAATATTCCGGAGAGCCCCGTCCAGCACATCGGCGAACTGCTGCTGCTTCTCCACTTCAGAGCCCGTCACTTCTACGGTCCATACGGGCTGCTTGTAGCTGTCGCCATAGGCGCCGGACAGGTCGCTGCCGATGCCTGCATCCAGGATGGCCTGCTTCAAAGGTGCCCCGTCCATATCGATGAGCACGTAATTCAGGATGCGGAAAGCCAGGGATTCCATGGTGGACATGTGGTCATTCATAGCCACATAGAGGGCATGGATTCCCTTTCCTTCGGTGCTTTCATTTTCCGCGATACCGTAGGGAGCAGTCACTACGACCCTCTTGGCAAAGGGAGACTGGGTCTTCACGGCGGAGTCCACGTTTCTCCGGTCAAAGGCGGAGAGGTAGTCATGGTCCATGTAGGCCAGGGTGCTGTCGATATCCATATCGCCGTAGAGGAAAATGTAGCTGTTCGACGGATGGTAGAAACGGCGGTGGAATTCCGTGAATTCACGGAAAGACAGGGTCGGAATCACTTCCGGGTCCCCGCCGGACTCTACGCCGTAGGTGGTATTGGGGAACAGCTTCTCCATGGCCCGGTCTTCCATGATGGCTTCCGGAGAAGACAGGGCTCCCTTCATTTCGTTGTATACAACGCCGTTGTAAGTCAGCGGTGCGTCCTTGCTTTCCAGTTCATAGTGCCAGCCTTCCTGCATGAGAATCTGGGGATTCTTCAGGCAGTTCGGATAGAATACGGCATCCAGGTACACATCCATAAGGTTGTGGAAATCCACATCATTCCGGCTGGCAATGGGATACATGGTCTTGTCGGGCCAGGTAATGGCATTCAAAAACGTATTGAGGGAGCCCTTGGCCAGTTCCACGAACGGTTCCTTCAGCGGATATTTCCGGGAACCGCAGAGGGTGGAATGCTCCATGATGTGGGGCGTGCCCTTCGAATTGTCCGGAGTCGTCCGGAAGCAGATATAAAAGACCTTGTTGTCATCGTCATTATCCAGGTACATGAGCCGGGCGCCGCTCTTCACGTGCTCCATCATGTACACATCGGAATTGACCTCTTCAATATGGGACATGGGGCCCACACGAAAACCGTGGACCAGGTCCCCTTCTTTCCATCTCATCACTTAAAACCTCCATAACGTACGAAAAGCGCAGGCAAAAGACCTGTGCTTTTCGTGTATTTTCTATTCTTTATTCAGCCTTGCCGCGGGGAAAAAATTCATCGTGAATTGCCTGCACCGCTTTATCCAGGTCTTTCCGGAGAATCAGGCAGGAAATACTGATTTCAGATGTACTTACGATATCGATATTCACATTGGCTCTGCCGAGGGCTCCGAACATACGGGCAGCTACGCCGGGAGCGCCGAGCATGCCGGCACCGACGACGGAAACTTTCGCCGTATCATCATCATAGATGACCTGTTCCAGTTTTCCTTCATCCCGCATCTTTTCCAGGACCCGTTTTGCATCGGGCAGGTCCGTATCTTCGATGGTGAAAATGATGTCCGTCTTGTCATCGTTGGAATTCCGTACACTCTGTACGATCATATCCACCGCAATATTGTCCTCTGCCAGTGCGGAGAAAACCATGTACGCCACACCGGGAATATTCCGGAGACCCAGCACCGCAATTCTTGCTGCATGGGCATCCTGAGCTACGCCTCTTACCACTTCATTCTTTCCTTCCATTGTGCACACCTCCCGGATAATGGTTCCTTCGTCATCTGTAAATGTAGACCGTACGTGAATGGGAATATGGTACTTCATACCCAGTTCCACACTCCGGGGCTGCATGACGCCGGCACCGAGCCGCGCCATTTCAAGCATTTCCGTATTTGTGATTTCCTTCATCTTGATGCAGCCCTTCACATGACGGGGATCGGCGGAATAGATGCCGTCCACATCGGTGAAGATCTCGCACATATCTGCATGCATGGCGCCGGCCAGGGCCACCGCTGTAGCATCGGAACCGCCGCGGCCAAGGGTTGCCACGTCGCCGTTGGGCATGAGTCCCTGGAAACCGGCTACAATGACGATTTTCCCTTCTTCCAGTTCCCGGAATACCCGATCCGGCTTCACATCATCAATCCGCGCCTTGCCGTAAGCACCGCCGGCAATGATGCCCGCCTGGGGTCCGGTCAGGGAAATCGCAGGAACCCCGAGCTTCCGGAAAGTCATGGCCATGAGGGCGATGGACATCTGTTCCCCTGTAGCCAGCAGCATATCCATTTCCCGTCCATGGTTCACAGAGGACACCTGGGATGCCAGGTCCAGGAGGTCATCGGTGGTATCGCCCATGGCGGAAACAACGATGACAATCTTGTCCCCCGGTTTCCGGTCCCGGAGCACACGGTTCGCAATATTCAGCATTTTCTCCGGTGTAGCTACAGAGCTGCCACCGAATTTCTTCACATAAAGTGCCATTTACATCCCTCATTTACTGGGTAAAATTAAACCTACAACTTAGAAAATTTTATCATGCCCACGGTACTCTGTAAAGAAGAACGGGACCAAATGGGACACTTTCCAATAGAACTCTCATATTTTTGCTGCAGGAAAGCTCCGAATGCATACGAGCAGATGGGGCTAAGGGTTGTGGGTGAACACTGCTTCGCCTGTTCACCGGGTGGTGGGTGCTTCGCACCGGGGCATAAGGTTGGTCTGCCGCCATAGGTGGCCATTGTACCTAACGTCCCCGCTTCCACGAGCACAGCGATGCCAACCCACACCCCTTATGAACCATTCACACGCCTGGGCCTCAACCCCTATCCAGCCGCATCAGAACTCAATTCCCTTTCTGGCGCGGATGCCTTTCTGGAAAGCGTGCTTCACAAGGGTCATTTCCGTCACCGTATCTGCCAGGTCGATGAGCTCCTGAGGCGCATAGCGGCCGGTGAGGATCATATTCAGCCGGGCCGGTCTTGCCTTGATGAGCTCCGCCACCTCTGCCGTATCCAGCATGCCGAAATGGATGGCGTAATTCACTTCATCCAGCACCACCAGGTCCCAGCGGTCACTCATGACCTCTTCCTTCACCATATCCCAGGCCTTCCGGGCCAGCTCCTTCTTCTCCGCCAGCCGTTCTTCATTGTCCGGGTCCTTCTTATTGTGAAAAACAAAGCCATCCCCCATGGGCCGGATTTCGATGCGTCCATCCGCCTTTCCCAGGGTCTCGATGGCCTTCAGTTCTCCGTATTTCCAGGCGCCCTTGATGAACTGGAGGATCAGCACCCGCTGTCCGTCTCCCCAGGCCCGGACCGCCGTCCCCAGGGCCGCCGTGGTTTTCCCTTTTCCCGTTCCCGTATTGATGAGAACAAGACCTTTCTGTTCCATAGTATTCTCCTCAGATATATGTATATGTGTAATATCCATGCTGATAAATGGGTCTAAGGGTTGTGGGTTGGCATCGCTCCGCTCGCCAACCGGGTTGCAGGTGCTTCGCACCAGGGGCATAAGGTACCAGAGCCGCCTGTGGCGGCGAATCTACCTCATGCCCCCGCTTCAACGAGCGCAGCGAAGTGTAAAGCACAACCCGGTGAACAAGCGAAGCGCAGTTCACCCACAACCCTTATGCCCCCTTCACACGAACTGGCCACAACTTACTTCCGTCTGTAAGCTTCACAGGACTTCATAAGCTTTTCTGCTGCCTTCGGGTTTCCTTCGAAGGACAGGTGGAGGTAACTGGCCAGGACATTGTCCTTTGTGTACCCCTCTTCATGTCCCTTGGGCTGTCTTGTGCCCTGGAGGCTGTAGGCCCAGGGGAAGTCTTCGCCGCACCGAAGGGTGGAGAAGTGGAATTCGTGGCCCTTCAGGGTGTCTCCCACGTCGGCGATGATGCTCTTACGGAGGGCTTTCCCTGTGACGTAGCCTACGCGCTGCAGTTTTTTCTGCATTTCGCAGACTCCCGGCACCAGGCCCGCCATGTCGTAGCTGTCGCCGTCAAATCCCTGGATCTTCTCGCAGAGATACATGAGGCCCCCGCATTCCGCATAAATGGGCATGCCCCCTTCTGCGGCCTTCCGGATGGAGTCTTTCATGGCCGTATTATCTTCCAGTTCGTGGAGGAACATTTCCGGGAATCCGCCGCCGAAAATGAGGCCGTCCACGTCGGGCACCGCGCTGTCCCGAAGCGGGCTGAAGGGCACGAGCTCCGCCCCCAGCCGTTCCAGGTAGTGGAGGCTGGCGGGGTAATAGAAGGAAAAGGCTTCATCCTTCGCTACGCCGATCCGTACCGATACATCCGGTGCCTTTTCTTCTTCCTCCTCCACCATGAGAGGTGCGGCGCTTCTGGCAATGGCGAGGAGTTTTTCCGTGTCCACCCATTTCCCTGCGTCCTCTCCCATGTGGCGGATGAGGTCTGCCGTTTCGATTTCCGTCACCGGCGTGAGGCCCAGGTGTCGTTCCGGCGTCTTCAGCCCCTCGTCCCGGTGGAATGCGCCCAGCACGGGCATGTGAATCTTTTCCATCACTTCCCGCACCATGGCTTCGTGGCGGTCGGAGCCCAGACGGTTCAGAATCACCCCGGCAATGTGGGTATCCGGATCGTATTCCCGGAATCCCAGGGCCGTAGCGGCAATGCTGTAACCCACGGACTTGCAGTCCAGCACCAGTACCACCGGCGCCTGGAGCCGTTTGGCGATATCCGCCGTAGAGGATACCCCGTTGGCGCCGCCGTCGTAGAGGCCCATGACCCCTTCGATGATGGAAATATCGGCATCCTTTGCCAGGTAGCTGAAATTGGATGCCAGCCGGTCCGCCGGCGTCATCCAGGTATCCAGGTTATAGGAGTGCCGGCCCGCCGCCTTTTCATGAAATCCCGGGTCAATATAGTCCGGCCCCACTTTGAAGGGCTGGACCTTCAGTCCCTGGGAATGGAACCAGGCCAGGAGCCCGGTGACAATCGTTGTTTTCCCTACGCCGCTGTTGGTGCCCGCAATGACGATGCGGGGACGGATGAGGCCTGCCATGGTTATTCATCTCTCTTTGCAATAATGGTACTGAGATAATTCGGTTTATAATCGGCCGGAAGGCTGTCCAGGTCCCGCTGGATGATTTCATCCGGCAGTCCTGCCCGGGAAACCATGACCGCCCGCTTGATCATGTGGTGCTTGCGGAGTTCTTCCTGCACAAAGGCAAAGCTCTTGTACACCTTCATGATCACCGCATTGTCCGAAGCCGCCAGGGCCTTGTCGAATTTTTCATGGTCCGCGGTGGCCGGGATGATAAGCACATTTTCTTCCCATTCCGTGACCGGCATGCCGATGTAGGACGCAATGCCCAGGAACGCCGGAATGCCCGGAATCGTTTCCACTTCGTAGTCCGGGGAATCCTTGAATTCATTGAAAATATACATGTACGTGCTGTAGAGCATAGGATCCCCCAATGTCAGGAACACCAGGTTCTTCCCTTCGTCCAGCTTTTCCGCAATAACTTTCCGGTTTTCCACCCACTGCTTCTTCACGGCGTCCATGTCGTTATTCATCTGGAACACCATGGGAAGGAGCGCAGTGCCTTCCGGAATATAGGGCTTTGCAATGTTAAAAGCCACGGAGCCCTCTTTCTTTTCGGTCTTCGGCGTAATGATCATATCCGCATTCCGGATGGCCTCCACCGCTTTCACGGTCAGAAGCTTGGAATCCCCCGGTCCCACGCCGATGCCATATAATTTTCCCTTTTTCATAATGAAACCTCCTCAATCTATGATTCTATAGAATTTATCTGCACTTCCTTAAAAAACAGAAAGTGAATGATTACTCATCTATTTTAACATGACTCGCAGTATATGGCGAATCGGTGGCAGGAGAACGAGGCCCAGGCCGAGATTGAGATTGAGATTGAGATCATCAGCCGCTCCGCGGCAAATACCGCTCAGCTGTAAGCGGATAGTGGTAAGCCAAATACAAACTCCGCGCCGCTCTTCATTCTGACGCGGCGCACCACCATTCCTCATTCCTCATTCCTCATTCCTAATTCCTAATTTTTCAGTCCTCAATCTCACCGTATATATTCAATCGCATCCTTCAGGTGCTTCACGAAGACCATGGAGTCCAAAAGGCCGGAAAGGCCGTTGCTTTTGCAGAAGTCCGTGACTTCGTCCCTGTTCCCTTCGGGCAGGAGGAACCGGGTGAATTTCATCTTCACCGCTTCCTTCAGCCGGGGACCGATTTTCGAAACCGGCATGATTTCCCCGGTAAGGCCGATTTCCCCCAGTGCCATGAGACCGCCGGGGATGGGGATGTCCTTTTTCACGGACACCAGGGCCAGGGCAATACCCAGGTCCGCCGCTGTTTCCTTGACCCGGAATCCTCCTGCCACATTCAGGTACACATCGTCCGAGGAGAAGGGAATCCGCACCCGCTTCTCCAGTACCGCCAGGAGGATGATCATCCGGTTATAGTCGTAGCCCGCGGCGATGCGCCGGGGAATGGCCAGTACCGAATGGACTGTAAGGGCCTGGATTTCCACCAGCACCGGCCGGAGGCCTTCCATGCAGGCCACCACCATGGATCCCGGCGCCGCTTCGGACCGGTTCCGGAGGAGGTACTTCGACGGATCTTCGATGCCCTTGAGGCCGCTCCCTTCCATGACGAAGAGCCCCGACTCCGCCGTGGAGCCGAAGCGGTTCTTCACGGTCCGGAGCACCCGGAACTGGTAACTCCTGTCTCCTTCCAGATAGAACACCACGTCCACCATGTGCTCCAGGATTCTCGGGCCCGCCAGGTTTCCTTCCTTCGTCACGTGGCCGATGATCATGACGGAAATATTCATTTTCTTCGCGAACCGCACCAGGGCCGACGTGCAGTCCCGGATCTGGGCAGGGCTTCCCATGGGAGAATCCACGCCGGAAATATACATGGTCTGGATGGAATCGATGACCAGCATGGCGGGCTTTATGGTTTCCGCTTCTTTGATAATGCTGTCGATGCTGCTACCGGCGTAGATGAAGCAGTTCTCATCGTTCACATGGAGCCGTTCCGCCCGGAGCTTCACCTGGATTTCCGACTCCTCCCCGCTGCAGTAGAGGACGGAATTCCCCTGGGACGCCATGGCGTGGCAGATCTGGAGAATGAGGGTGGACTTGCCGATACCCGGTTCCCCGCCCCAGAGAATGACAGACCCCGGCACGATGCCGCCGCCCAGGGGACGGTCCACTTCCTTCATATGGAGGAGAATGCGCTTGTCCCCGTTGTACCGGATAGAAGACAGCTTCTGGGGCTTCGCAGGGGTAAGGATATCATCCTTCAGCCCCAGGGACAGGCTCTTCGGCGCCGGCGCCTCCACCTGCTCCTCCAGGGTGTTCCACTCCCCGCACTGGGGGCAGCGGCCCATCCATTTCAACGTCTCCGCCCCGCAATTGGAGCAGACATACTTGGTTTTCACTTTATTGGCACACATGAGATCTCTCCTTATGAGAATATAATCAATTGGGATGTATAGTCTTATATCAGGCAGTGGCCTTCGGGGTGCCTCTCTTAACCTCCCCCATCTATGGGGGAGGTGGCGCCGAAGGCGGCGGAGGGGGCTCTCGCTGAAGTAGCTCCAACCGTTTTCTGTCAATATCTACAGTTGCCTTCAGTGGACACCCCTCCACCGCTCACGCGGTCCCCCTCCCCTCTAAAGAGGGGAGGTTGGGGTGCTAAAGCCGCCTGTATCCATGATCTGTTCAGTTCCTGGTCCAAATCAGGTCTTTCACTATATGATCAATGTCCTTGCAGACATCTCCGAACTGCTCACGTATCAGCCCATCATAGTATCGAATCACAGTAATGTGATAGGACTCCAGAAATGCGGTCCTTTCCCTGTCATAGGCGGCATCCTCTTCGTTGTAATGCTGTTTCCCATCCAATTCTATGACAAGCCGGACCGAGGGGCAGTAAAAATCACAGATATAATTGCCGATAACCTTCTGACGATAAAACTTGAGTGGATAGGTCCTCAAAAACTGATACCACAGCTTCTTCTCTTCAAGGGTCATATTCTTCCGAAGCTCCTTGGCAAGTGTCATAAGAGAACTGTTTTTGGGTATACGGAAACGGTTATCCATAGCCTTTGCTCCTGGTCAGGTAGAATGAAAATAAGACAATAAGAAATAGAGACTGTTGAGGGAGAGTTGGTTCAACCCCATCTAATAGAGAAGACAGCAACGCAGGAGGGCGGTGCGGGGCTCTCGCTGAAGTCGCTCCCACTGTTTTCTGTCAATATCTACAGCTGCCTTCAGTGGACACCCCTCCACCGCTCACGCGGTCCCCCTCCCCTCTGAAGAGGGGAGGTTGGGGTGTCTCGGCGCCGCAGGCGGCGGAGGGAGCTCTCGCTGAAGTCGCTCCCACTGTTTTCTGTCAATACCTGCAACGGCCTTTGGGGACACCCTTTCACCGCTCACGCGGTCCCCCCTCCCCTCTGAAGAGGGGAGGTTGGGGTGTCTCGGCGCCGCAAGCGAACCGGCTTTCCTGAAAGCCAGCAGCTGGAAGCCCCCATCCGTTCGCATGACGCTTGGCTGTATATAAAAAAATGGACACAGGAATCAGATTCCTGTGTCCATTATATCATTCTACACCTTCATTATTCGGCTTTGAATGTGAGTTTATCCTTGTCGTCCTTGCCGACGTGGAGGACTTTCTTGTCCTTCAGGCCGCCCTGGAGGATGAGTTCGGAAATCGGGTCTTCCAGTTCTTTCTGGATGGTCCTCTTCAGAGGACGAGCGCCGTATTCTACATCGGTGCCGTCTTTGATGATGATCTTCTTTGCATCGTCGGAGACGTCCAGGGTCACATGGAAGTGATCCAGTTTGCCTTCTACTTTCTTCAGCATGAGGTTTACGATTTCGGAGAGGTTTTCCGGAGTGAGCGGATGGAATACTACGATTTCATCGATACGGTTGATGAATTCAGGACGGAAGGTCCGTTTTACCTGGTCCATGATCATCTTCTTGATGTCTTCGAAGGTATCCTTTTTCTCTTCTTTCTCTTCGCCGGAGTTGAAGCCCAGCTGTTTCATCTGGCCTTTGATGAAGTTGGAGCCCAGGTTACTGGTCATGATGATGACGCAGTTCGTGAAATCCACGGTCCGGCCCTGGCCATCGGTCAGGCGGCCGTCGTCCAGTACCTGGAGCAGGATGTTGAAGAAGTCCATATGGGCTTTTTCCACTTCATCGAAGAGGATGACGCTGTACGGATTGCGGCGAACCGCATCGGTGAGCTGGCCACCTTCTTCATAGCCCACGTATCCTGGGGGCGCACCGACGAGACGGGAGACTTCGTGTTTCTCCATGTATTCGGACATATCGAAACGAATCATGTTCTTCTCGCTGCCGAACATACATTCAGCAAGGGCACGGGCCAGTTCGGTCTTGCCCACACCGGTGGAGCCAAGGAAGAGGAAGGAGCCGATCGGACGTTTCGGGTCTTTCATGCCGGCCCTTGCACGGCGGATAGCCGTAGCCACTGCATGGACAGCTTCGTCCTGGCCGATGACTCTCTTATGGAGTTCATCTTCCAGATGGAGCAGCCGTTCAGCGTCGCTCTTCTTCAGGTTCTCCACAGGCACGCCGGTCCATTTGGATACCACTTCTGCCACGTCTTCTGCGGTTACCTGCAGATGGTCGTGGTCTCCGCCCTTCCAGTCTTTCTTCAGGGCATCGATTTCAGTCTGCAGTTTCTTAGCCTGGTCACGATATACGGCAGCTTTTTCAAAGTCCTGGGAAGAAACGGCGGCTTCCTTTTCTTTGTTGATGGATTCCAGCTGTTCTTCTTTCTTCTTCAGTCCTTCCGGAGTGGAAGAAGCTTCCATACGGACTTTGGCAGCAGCTTCATCGATGACGTCGATGGCTTTATCCGGCTGGAAACGGTCGGTGATGTAACGGCCGGACAGTTCCACGGCAGCCTTCAGGGCTTCGTCGGTAATCTTTGCTTTGTGGAAGGCTTCGTACCGATCCCGGAGGCCCTTCAGGATTTCCAGGGTATCCTTCGGTGTCGGTTCGCCGACTTTCACAGGCTGGAAACGACGTTCCAGGGCTGCATCTTTTTCAATGTATTTCTTGTATTCTTTCAGGGTGGTGGCACCGATGCAGCGGAGTTCGCCACGGGCCAGAGCCGGTTTCATGATGTTGGCGGCATCCATGGAGCCTTCACTGGAGCCTGCACCTACGAGGGTGTGCAGTTCATCGATGAAGAGGATCCAGTCCGGATGTTTCTTCACTTCATCAATCACCTTTTTCAGCCGTTCCTCGAATTCACCTCTGTACTTGGTGCCTGCTACTACGGAGGACATATTCAGGGAAATAATGTGGCAGTTTTTCAGGATTTCCGGTACATCGTTATTCACAATGCGCTGTGCCAGGCCTTCGGCGATGGCGGTCTTACCTACGCCAGGTTCACCGATGAGGACCGGGTTGTTCTTGTTCCGACGGGACAGGATCTGGATGACCCGGTTGATTTCATCGTTTCTGCCGATGACCGGATCGATCTTGCCCTGTTTCGCCTTTTCGTTCAGGTCCACAGCGAAGCCGCCCAGGTCTCCCAGTTCAGCGGAAGAATTCTGGCTGCCATTGTCTTCGGAAACGAATTTTTCGAAGGCCTTTTCCAGTTTATCCTCGGTGACGCCGAAGTTTTCCAGAATCTGTACGGCCAGGCCGCCTCCTTCTTTCAGGATGGCCAGGAGCAGGTGTTCCGTGCCCACATAGGAATTGCCCAGTTCATTGGCTTCTTCCACAGCCATTTCCAGCACCCGTTTCGTCCGCGGTGCCACGTACACTTCTTCAGCGCTGCTGAAGATAGAACGGCTGCCGGCCTGGGACAGGAAATTTTCCACGGCTTCCACAGTGACGCCGAGGGAATTCAGGATCTTGCCGCCGGCGGTATCTTTTTCATGGGCAATGCCCAGGAGAAGATGTTCCGTGCCTACATAGTCACTGCCCAGTTTGACAGCTTCCTGTGCGGCAAATTTCCAGGCGTTTTTCACGCCATCAGTAAATCTGTCTTCCATAGTAACTCCTCCTTTTGTTTAGAGTCTGTATATATTGAATGCCATTAATAGCTATATTGAGATGTACTCCATGCGGATGAATGGGGCTAAGGGTTGTGGGTGAACTGCGCTTCGCTCGTTCACCGGGTGGTGGGTGCTTCGCACCGGGGGCATAAGGCAGGGTCTGCCGCCTTTGGCGGCTATCGTACCAACAACCCCTGCTTCAACAAGCGCAGCGATGTTGAAGCCACAACCCGGTTGGCGAGCGTCAGCGATGCCACCCCTGCAACCCTTACGAACCATTCACCCCTTTGAGCTAACGCCCTCCAGGTACATCCCGGTCACAGTCCCTTCAGCGCATCCCGAAGAAGGGCGCTGCGCCACATTTCCATATCCTTCTCGCCGCCGGTGGAATGGGTGATTTCCGCCACCTGGCTGTCGGGGATGAGGGAATAGAGACGGTAAAACAGAAGTCCATCTTCATCGGGAATCATATCCGCGTTGATACCCATGCGGATGAGGCCGGCCAGGTACAGGGCCTCTTCCTTCCCGATGCGCCTTGCGTATTTCAGGGTTCCCACGGCCCGCCAGATCCGGTCCCGCAACACATCTTCCGAGCTTTCGAAGGTCTCTTTCCAGAGCTTCTTCTCTTCCTCGCTGATTTCCTGCAGGATCTTATCCATTTCGGACACATAGTCCATTTCCCTGATACCCAGGGACCTTGTATTTTCTATACGATAATAGGGATACCGGCTGTCCGCCTTCCCTGTAACCGGTGTGAGGTGGAAGCCCCGAAGTTCCAGGAACTCCGCCAGCTCCCCGATCCGGCCGTGGACGGTGAAGCCAGGCAGGAAGAGGAGGGACACCATCTTCAGCCCCGTCCCCGTGTACTGGGGAGAAGCGGTGAGGTATCCGAACTCCCGGTCAAAGGCATACTCCAGGATGCCCGCGCTTTCGTCCGCCAGCCGGGACGCCCGCTTCCACAGGCTGTACACCGTATTGCCACCGGAGAAGCCCAGGTACGCCAGATGGTCCTTTACGTTGGTCCGCACCGCCAGGCTCCCGTCTTCATTGACGTAGAGCCTCGTGTCATCATCCAGCGGCTGCTCTTCTTCCGGAAGGAATCCCTTCTCCGCCAGGATTTCCTTTTCCTTCGGGTCCAGGGCCTTCAGGGAATAGGGAATGAAGGGACCGTAGCCGTGGTCATTCAGTGACTGCACCGCTTCGTCCGCCAGGCGGGAGGACTTCTTCCGTTCCTCCCCCGTGAGACGGGAGGGGAAATGGATGCCCTTCACGTTCCGGAAGAGGGCGATCCTCGAGAAGAGGACCGGGTCTTCCTTTGTGATCTGGGCCCACCGGGGAAGATCATTCTCCAGTATTTCATCCAAAGTCATTTGGAACTGCCTCCTTTATCAGAGCCTTTGTCTTCCAGTTTGTGAATTTCATCTCTCACTTTGGCAGCCTCTTCGTAATTTTCATCAGCCACCAGTTTACTCAATTTCTCCCGAAGCTCCTTCAGTTCCGGAGATTCTTCAGGAGCTTTCTTCTCATCCGCCGGTTTCGGCGCATCGCCGCTGTACCGGTGAGCCCCCTGCATGTGCTGGAAGGCAGGACGGAGTTTCTCGCGGAACGCTTCATAGCATTCCGGGCAGCCCAGAAGGCCGTCTTTCTTGAAATCTTCGTACTTCTTCCCGCATTCCGGGCAGGACAGGCTTTCGATGGTGGTCCGGGCCGGGCGGAACAGGGAATTCATAAATCCATCATTAAAGAAGGAATCGAAGCTGTTCCGGAACAGGTCATGCCCGAAGAACCCCATGGAATCATTCATGAGATTTTCCTTGGCTGCACATTCCCGGCACAGATGCCGTTCCGTTCTATGTCCATTAATGATCTGTGTCACATGGACCACTGCTTCTCTTCCATGGCAACGATCACAAAGCATATTTTCAATCTCCTTTCAATGCCCATTCCACACGGTGAATCAATGTCTTCGCCGCTTCCCTTCTATGGCTTTCCGGACAATACTCCAGCATGGTATGGGTCATTGCACAAATCAGTCGATACTCCTGGCCGGAAATGAGTTCGTAGTCCACAAGCATGCGGTAGTACCCGTCAAGCCCGTTCTCGATGGTCTCGATACTGTTCGGGTTCGGCGTATCCTCACGCTTTCGGCTGCTGCCGGCAGCGGTACTGGCGCTGCCAGCCTTTCCGGCAGTCCGGGAAGACTGGGAAACCTTCCTTCCCGGCGGTGGATTCGTACGGAGGGAAATCTTGATATATCCCCCGCTGCCCCTGCGGGACTCCACCACGAAACGGTCATCCGAAGAAAACCGGGTATTAATGACATAAGTCACCTGGGACGGCGCACATTCTAACAGGTCCGCCACGTCCTTCCGCTTCAGCATCACCTGGTCTCCGGAATCCTTGTCCAATAGTTCCAGGATAAATTTCTCTATCCGATCCGATAGCATTGTATTGTTCATTTGGTACTCACCGCTTTCTGTGACGTAATCAGGAGGAATAGGAGTTCGGCTTACGGCTTACGGCTTACGGCTTACGGCTTACGGCTTTCTGTTAGCTGTCAGCTGTCAGCCACCAGCCACCAGCCACCAGCCACTCCATTCAACCTCCTCTCTCAACTTGCAAACCTATTATAGCCCCTTAATGTCAAATAGTCAATAGGTAAAATCAAAAAATTTTACTTTTCTTTTTCTCCTGCCGGCACAGGCCAAATCAGGCATAAATACTGGAATATCAGCGATTTATGTCCATTAGGCGCGCAAAAAAATCTGTAAATTCTTTTCAGAAAGTACAGAATTTTGATTTTACTTTTTTGACTTTTACTTTACAGTTCAAAGAAAGAGCTGAGCAAAGAGAGTTGAGAGTAGAGGTTCAGCGGCTTCGCCGCAAATCCATCAGAATCCCTCTGTCACTGCGTGACATCTCCCTTTGAAAAAGGGAGACTAACCATTAGCGGCGCTGCCGCATGGAATCCGCCTGCGGTGCTTCCATCAGATAACCTCCGTCGGATGAGATCGAGGCCGAGATCGAGATCGAGGGTATCAGCCGCTCCGCCGCTATAGGGATCCTGATGACTCTGCCCCTAAAACGTCCCATTGACTCCACGGGAGGCTCTCTTCCCGGAAGAGAGCTGCCAACGGCTGAGAGATGGCGTTGGGCTAGAAAGTGGCTGAAGGGTAACGCCCTGCGGGCGAAGTGGCGCAGGGGTAACGGGCTTCGCCCGAGGGGAAGGTGGCGGCGCACAAATTGGGAAGCGCCGCCTTTTGATACACAACAGCGGCAAAGCCGCGGTTGGGTCCCAGATGACTCTGCACCCAAAACGTGCAATTGACACTGACCGAGGCTCCTTCATCGGGAAGGAGCTCCCCATCGGGGTGAGGTTAGCTAATGGGAACTGATGGGTTTGGCCCGAAGGGCTTGTCCGCATCTATCTTCTGTCATCTATCTTCTATCATCTAATAGCCGGACTGCCAATCATATAAAATGTCCGTATCAACCGTTGCAGTCCCATCAGAATCCCTCTGTCTGCTTCGCAGACATCATTCCGGCCAGGCCACAAGAGGAAGGTGCCTTAGTGTACAGTAAAGGCACCTTCCTGGGCCCGGCTCAGCAGTCCTCTGCAGGACTGCTGCCATTGAAAAAGGGAGACTAACTCACAGCGGCGCCGCCGCAAAAATTCAGCCTGCGGCGCTTCCATCGGCTAACCTCCGTCGGATGAGATCGAGGCCGAGATCGAGATCGAGGGCATCAGCGGCTCCGCCGCTATAGGAATCCTGATAACTCTGCCCCCATAACGTCCCATTGACTCCACGGGAGGCTCTCTTCCCAGAAGAGAGCTGCAAACGGCTGAGAGATGGTGCCGGATTCGGCCCGCAGGGCCTGTAGGCATCTATCTTCTATCTTCTATCATCTATCTTCTACCGTCTGACAGCCGCAAATCCATCAGAATCCCTCTGTCACTGCGTGACATCCCCCTTTAAGAAAGGGGGACTAACCATCAGCCTGCGGCGCATCCATCGGCTAACCTCCGTCAGATGAGATCGAGGCCGAGATCGAGATCGAGAGCTTCAGCGGCTTCGCCACACTATCTGACACTTCCCCTATAACGTCATCTCGAGCGGGGGAAGCATGCCAATCGACGCTGTCCATAAAAATCGCTACAGCTTCGATGAGTCGAGAGATCTTTCTTGTAATTGACTGTGACGGGGTTTTCAAAGATAGAGTTGAAAGTTGATACCCCGAGGCTTCTCCGCAAATCCATCAGAATCCCTCTGTCTGCTTCGCAGATTCTGCCTCTGCGAGGCAGATTCATCCCCCGCCCTTTGGGCTGCCGCCGTTTGGCCTAAAAGGAAGGCGCTTTAATGGGCAGGCTAAGCGCCTTTTGTATTCAGGCCAAACTTGGACATCCTATGCAGGATGTCCATCTCCAAGGGGGCACGCTTTTAACGAATAGAGTCACAGGGCGGAAACGACCATTCCATGTGACACATTTCCCTCACATGCAGCCTTAGAGAAGGGGCGCGGCAAAGCCGCAGGATGGATGCGGCGCAGCCGCTAACGGCAATATAAAAGGCGGCGCACCATAATTTGTGCGCCGCCACATTTGCGGCAAAGCCGCTATAGACCTAGGCCTAGACCTAGATCTCTCCGCTCACCACTCACTTACATCCCTTACTCCCAGTTCCGTCAGTGCATGCCGGACGGCAGCTGTGGAGAAGCCTCTCCGGAGGAGGAAGGACGCTGCCTTTCGGTAGTTGGTGAGGATGGAGGGAAGAATTTTCGATTTCATGGTGAGAAGGGAAAGGGCGTTGTCCCGTTCTTCTTCTTCCGGAATGTGCCAGGGGCAGGGCAGGCCCCGGTCCTTCATTTTCAGGTGGATATAAGTATCCCCGTAGCAGCGGCGGACCCGGAAGGAGCGGAATACGTCTTCCGCCAGGCTTTCATCGTTCACGTAGCCGTAGTATTTCAGTTTTTCCACGGTCTTTTCGATGTCCTCTGCCCCGTACTCCCGGTCCTTCAGTTTCTTCCGGAGCTCCGCTTCGCTCTGGCCCCGGTACTGGAGAAGGTGGAGGGCTGCTTCGTAGCAGGTACGGTTACTTTTCTTTTTCGTCCTGTTCGGATAAGACGCCATCTTCGAAATGATCCGGTTCTACAACGAGGGTATCCCTGATAATCTTATCGATTTCCGCTGCCACATCGGGATGTTCCTTCAGGTATTTCTTAGCCGCTTCCCTGCCCTGGCTGATGCGGTTGCCCTTGTAGGAGTACCAGGCGCCGCTCTTCTGGATGATGTCCATGTTCACGGCGATGTCGAGGAGGGTGCCTTCCTTGGAAATCCCTTCGCCGTACATGATATCAAATTCCGCAACCTTGAATGGCGGTGCCACCTTGTTCTTCACGACCTTCGCCCGGGTGCGGTTGCCGATGACTTCGGTGCCGTTCTTGATGGCCTCGGCCCGGCGGATTTCGATACGCATGGACGCATAGAACTTCAGTGCCCGGCCGCCGGTGGTGGTTTCAGGGTTGCCGAACATGACGCCCACCTTTTCGCGGATCTGGTTGATGAAAATGACAATGGTACGGGACTTGCTGATGATCCCCGTCAGTTTCCGGAGGGCCTTACTCATGAGACGAGCCTGGAGGCCCACGGACTGGTCGCTGATGTCCCCTTCGATTTCCTGCTTCGGAACCAGGGCAGCTACGGAGTCGATGACCACGATATCCACGGCGCCGCTCCGAACGAGGGATTCGCAGATGGACAGGGCCTGTTCGCCGCTGTCCGGCTGGGAAATGAGGAGGTCCTTCGTGTCTACGCCCAGGTTATGGGCATACATGGGATCCAGGGCATGTTCCGCATCGATGAAGGCCGCCACGCCGCCCAGCTTCTGGGCTTCCGCGATGGCATGGAGGGCCAGGGTGGTTTTACCGGAAGATTCAGGTCCATAAATTTCAATGACCCGGCCCCGGGGGTAGCCTCCTACGCCCACTGCAATATCCAATGCCAGGGAACCTGTGGGGATGACATCAATGTCCAGCTTATCCCCCATGTCTCCGAGCCGCATAATGGAACCGGCCCCAAATTCCCTGGTAATCTGGTGCATGGCACTTTCCAGGGCCTTCTTCTTTTCCGGGCTTAAATCTTTTTGGTTAGCCATCTGAATCCTCCTTGTTGAAATGTATATATAAATGGTGTGAATAGTATGAATAGCAATGTATGTAAGATTGAGGTCGAGATTGAGATCGAGGACCCCATGCGTGTATATGGGGCTAAGGGTGGTGGGTGAACGGCGCTTCGCTTATTCACCGGGTTGTAGGTGTTTCACACCGGGGGCATAAGGTGGGTCTGCCGCCATTGGCGGCTTATGTACCAACAGCACCCGCTTTCACGAGCACAGCGATGTGAAAGCCACAACCCAGTCGGGCCAGCGCAGCGCCGCCCGACCCACAACCTTTATGAACCATTCACCTCTTTGGGCCCGACGCTTTTTTACAGCCTCTCAGCGTACTTCAGCATGTAGTACAGCGCCTTTTGGGCGGCGCCGTAGCGGACGCTGCGGCGGGAACCGTAGAAATGCTCTTCGTGCACTTCCGTACCCAGGGGGCCGGAGACGCCGATGTAGACAAGGCCTGCGTCCTCGCCCCGTTCTCCTTTGCCCGGGCCGGCGTAGCCGGTGGTGGAGACAGCGATGTCGCTGCTGTACAGGGCCCTCGACCCCTCTGCCATCTGCCGGGCCACGGGCTCGCTGACGGCAGTGTATTCGTCCAAAGTGTCCTTATGGACGGAGAGCACCTTTTCCTTCGCTTCATTCCAGTAGGTCACAGCGCTCCCTTTAAAATACTCTGAGCTGCCGGGGGTGTCGGTGAGGAGCTTTCCGATGAGTCCCCCCGTGCAGGACTCGGCGGCGCTCACCGTGAGCCCTTTGGCAAGAAGCAGTTCATGGAGATCCTTCACCACGTCCGCCTCTATATTATACCGGGAAACGGTCATTCGTTTTTCAATTTCCGAAGCCACGGACTCGATGAGCCGGTCCGCATCCTTCTCGTCCTTCCCCTTCGCCGTCACCCGGATAGCCACGTATCCCGGACGGGCATAGAGGGCGATGGTGGGGTTCGTCTGGCTTTTGAGAAGGTCTCCGATGATTTCCTCGATCTCCGCTTCCGTCCGGTGCACCGAAGAGAGGACCAGGGACCGGATGATCCCCTGGCTGCCGAAATGCTCTGTGAGCCAGGGCAGCACGTGGTTCCGCATCATGGTCTTCATTTCAAAAGGCGGCCCCGGCAGGTGGATGAGCACCTTCCCATCCTTCACGGACGCAGAACCGCTGGCGGAACCTTCGTCGTTCGGGAAAATGTGGGCCCCCTCCGCAAACCAGGCCTGCCGGTCCAGGGAGGGCAGAAATTCTTTATGTTTATCCTTATAATAGGCGGCCAGCCGTTTCGATTCCTCCGGCACATGGACAAAGGGAAGGCCCATGACATTGGCCCCCGCCTTTTTCGTAATGTCTCCCAGGGTGGACCCCAGGCCCCCGGACGTAATGACCAGATCCGCCCGGGAAAGGGCGATGCGGAAGGCCTCTTCCATGCGGTGGAGATTGTCCCCCACCACCGTCATATAGGCCACGGTGTAGCCGTGTTCATTCAGGAAGGAAGCGAGCCACTGGGCATTCTCATTGGCAATCTCCCCCAGGAGCAGTTCCGTTCCTGTAGTGATAATTTCGGTAATCATATGTATGCTTCCTTAGTACAGAATTGAGAGTTGAGAGTTGAGAATTGAGGTCAAGCGGCTGCGCCGCAAGCCCATCAGAATCCCTCTGTCTGCTGTCGCAGACATCCCCCTTTGGAAAAGGGGGACTAATCATCAGCCTATGGCACACCCATCAGCTAACCTCCGTCGCCTGACGGCGCCACCGCCGGGCCCTGAAAGGAAGGCGTCTTAGTGTGCAGTATAGACGCCAACTGGGGCCCGGCTCGAGGGTCCTCTGCAGGACCCTCGCCTTCCGAGGAAGGAGGCTATCCACCAGCGGTTTCACCGCACTATCTGACACTTCCCCTATATCGTCATCTCGAGCGGTGGTAAGCGGAGGAGTGGATATTGCCCTCAAGAATCGCTACAGCTACGATGAGCCGAGAGATCTTTCTCGTAAATGACTATGACGGGGTTTTCAAAGACAGATTTTGATCCAGCGGCATCGCCGCAATTGGAATCCTAAAGACTCTATCCCAAAATCGTGCAATTGACTCAGCACGAGGCCCCTTCCTCGGGAAGGGGCTCCCGCCAGGGTGGGGTTAGCTGATGGAAACTGACGATCCGGCCCGAAGGGCCTGACCAGCTTTCCTAGTCGCCAGCAGCTAGCAGCTAGAAGCCCCCGCTCGAACGCACGCCCGTAAGCCACATGACACCCGGCCCGCAGGGCCTGACCACCTCGATCTCAGTCTCGACCTCGATCTTTCTTCAGTCTACCCGTTCCGCAATCAGGTCATAGGCATAGCCGTCGGTGATCTTGACTTTCACGAAATCTCCGGGCTTCAGGTCTCCCGGGTTGTCGATGTACACATTGCCATCCACTTCCGGTGCCTGGAAAGCGGTGCGGCCCTTGGCCTGCATGTGGCCTTCGCCATCATCCACCAGTTCTTCCACCAGAGCTTCCGTTTCCCGGCCGATGAGATCTTCGTTATTTTCTTCGGAAATAGCGGCCTGGATAGCCATGAGTTCATGGTACCGGTTCTCTTTGACCTCTTCCGGCACCTGGTCCGTCATCCGGGCAGCAGGCGTGCCGTCCTGGGGGGAGAACTTGAAGGCTCCCATATCGTCAAACCGAACCTCTTTGATGAAGTCGCAGAGTTTTTGGAAATCTTCGTCCGTTTCTCCCGGGAATCCCACCATAAGGGTGGTGCGGATGGTCATCCGGGGCGTAGCGGCCCGGAGTTTCCGAAGGAGGGTCCGGATGCTTTCGGACGAATCCCTCCGGTGCATGCGCTGCAGCACGGGGTCGCTGATATGCTGGAGCGGAATATCCACGTACTTGCAGATCTTCGGTTCATGGAGAATCACGTCCAGGAGCTCGTCATCGAAATAGGTGGGATAGAGGTAGAAAAGACGGATCCATTTCACCCCGTCGATTTTTACCAGTTCCTTCAGGAGCGATGCCAGCCGGGTGCCGTCCTTCAGGTCCCTGCCGTAGCAGGAGAGATCCTGGGCGATAAGATTGAATTCCCGGACTCCCGAAGCCGCGAGGCGCCGTACTTCATGGACAATGGACGGGATGGTGCGGCTGTGCATGGGTCCCCGGACATAGGGGATATAGCAGAAGGTGCAGCCATTGCTGCAGCCCTCGGCGATTTTTACGTAGGCCGAATACTTCGGCGTCAGGGTCTGCCGGGGAATCAGGTCCTCATTGGCGCAGGGAGTGGTGTCGAAGCTGTACACCTTCTCGTCCTTTTCGTAGGATTCATTCACCGCTTCCAGGATATGCTGCCAGGAATCGGTGCCGATGAATACGTCGATTTCCGGAATTTCCTTTCCCAGGGCCTGCTTGTACTGCTGGGTCAGGCAGCCGGCGGCCACCAGCTTCTCACATTTCCCGGTCTTCTTGTATTCCGCCGCCTCCAGGATGGTCTGCACCGACTCTTCCTTGGCGGGGTCGATGAAGGTACAGGTATTGATGATGATGACCTGGGCCTCCGACAGGTCCTCCGTCAGCTCATAGCCCGCCTTTTCCATGATGCCTACCATCATTTCCGTATCTACCAGGTTCTTCGAACATCCCAGGCTTATGAAGCCAAGTTTTCTTTTAGTCAACTGTTTGTACCTCCAAAACGAATCTTCTCGCCCCAACGGGTGAGCAGGTCTTTCTTACCTTCATCAAAATACTCTTTTTCCAGGTTCCAGAACTGCAGGAAATTGCCTGCAGCGTCGGGTTCCAGGGTGTAATCATTCACATAAATATAATAATACCGGTTTTCTTCCATATCCTTCTTATAGGAAGAGGAAGAAAGGAGCCAGTCCATGAGGACCTTCGCCCTCTCCGGATACTGGCCGTGGGCAGAAATCCCGGCGCCGAAGAGGTACCAGGGAGACCCGTCCTCCGGATACATGATGCGGATGGGCATCTTATCCTTCACGCTCCGAAGAGCTTCATTGAGACCGGAAATCCCGATATCGCACTTCCCCATGCCCGCCATCCGGGAAGGGGTGGAGAGGAATTTCCCGTATTGCACCATATGGTTCTGGGCGATCCCCAGGTACCGGAACGTATCCTCCAGGCCGAAATGTTCCACGAGACACATGAGCAGGTCCCCCGCCATGTCGGCGGCCATGAAATCCGTCATGGAAAGGCGCACCGAATTCCGGGTAAGCACTTCGTTCCAGTTATAGGAAAAAGCGGGATGCCGGTCCGCATAGTCCCGGTTCACCGCAAACACCACCGGATCCACCCAGAGCCCCGTCCAGTAGCACTCCTCATCCTTGAAAAGGTTCAGAGCCGTATCGGTCTGGGCGGAAGAATAGGGCGCAAGAAACTCCCCCTTCTTCAGCTTCATGAGCCCATCCTGGGACGTAATATACATATCCGCCGCCGGCGTATCGGTGCTGCCGCCATCGGCGCGGAGCATCTGGTCCGAAGACAGATAGACAATATTGATTTTAAGCCCGGTGTCCTTAAAAAAAGAAGGGGACAGCCCTTCCAGCATGCCATTGGGCATGTCCGTATATACCGTTACATATTCAGAAGGATTCTTCTTCTCCTCCTTCACCACTTCCAGGTGCCGGGCATAATGGAGAATCCCCCAGAAAGCAAGAGCCGCCATGATCAGGAATAAAAAAACCGAAGCCAGCCGTTTCATGGAATCACCTCTTGAAAAATTATATCATACAGTAACATACAATCATACAGAGGAAATGGGAAGATGTACTGTGTGTGAGATCGAGATCGAGGCCGAGATTGAGGAAATCATCCGCTCCGCGGCGGTCCTGGCAGGCATCCATGCGACCGGGCGGGCTTCTAGCTGTTAGCTGCTAGAAGTTAGGAAAGCTCGACAGCCTGCGGCGCTTATATGGCTGACCCCCATGCGTACCGACGGGGCCTTGAGCATTCAGCCTTGAGCCTTGAGCTGGTCAGGCCCTTCGGGCCGAATCCATCTGTCCCCATCTGCGGATCCCTTCTCCCCTCTTAGTGGCTCTGCATATCAATCGTCATTTCGAGCGGTGGAAGCATGCTAAAAGAATCTATCCTTAAAAATCGCTACAGCTACGATGAGT
>ERZ1034949.198-NODE-198-length-41541-cov-49.896375_pt1 | contig 41541 bp, 28 predicted proteins | sample MGYA00520590_ERZ1034949 | MGnify/ENA primary metagenome ERZ1034949 (study PRJEB33766, sample SAMN09781752) | gut metagenome | biome: gut microbiome | host: Homo sapiens | place: Madagascar | study: EMG produced TPA metagenomics assembly of the PRJNA485056 data...
GCCACGTAAGGGCAGTTATAAGGGAATGCTCCAGCATCGCAGATTCCACATCGTGATGGTGGGCACTGATAGCGGCGCAGGCGACCAGCCTATGCAGGCAAGCAAGAGCGTGGAATATGAAGGAAAGGCTGTAAAAGTACAGCTGTAAAAGTACAGTTGTAAGATTATAGACCAAAGGGGAAAGAATAGGTTCTCTTCCCCTTTGATCTTTATATAATCACTAAAATAACATGAGTCATCAGTTGCTAACTAATAACATCCTTTACAAATATTTACTAAAAACATATTAAAACACACTAATATTCAACAAAATAAAATTAGATTCATTGTTTTATCCATATCTTTGCAGAAAAATAGAACATAATTGTGATGATATTTACCAATACGCTCATATCGAATCAAAACAGATGTAATGTACCCCATTACATCCTCAACTGCAGTCTTCGGAAATAATACCTATCTTGCTTGAGATAACATATTATTAACGAATTAAAAATTACATGGGTTTAATCATATTATATTTTTTAGGTGCTCTGTCACTATCCTTTTTATGCTCCGTCCTGGAGGCGGTGCTACTTTCTACTCCGATGTCGTTTATCTCGATGAAGGAGAATCAAGGCAACAAGACTGCCTCGTTGATGAAACAGTATAAGAACAACGTTGATCGCCCAGTGGGTGCCATTCTTTCGCTCAACACCATCGCCCACACCATCGGTTCTGCCGGCGTGGGTGCCGAATCTATCAAACTCTTTGGCGAAGAATACTTCGGTATCATTTCCGCCATTCTCACCTTGCTGATTCTGGTGCTTTCAGAAATCATCCCGAAGACCATCGGTGCTTCTTACTGGCGCTCGCTGGCAATGCCATCCACCAAGATTATCCGGGTACTCATCTTCATTACCTACCCTCTGGTACTGCTCTCAGAACTTATCACAAAGGTATTCACGCCTAAGAGCCACCAGGCTTCCATGAGCCGCGAAGAGGTTTCTGCCATGGTAGATGTAGGAACCACAGAAGGCATCTTCCGTGAATCGGAAAGCAAAATCATCAAGAGCTGCATCCGTCTGGCTGGAGTTAAGGCAGAAGAGGTGATGACGCCATCCATCGTGGTAGAATCTGCTAATATGCATCTAACCACCAAGGAGTTTTACGAACAGAAGGAGTGGAATTTCTCACGCATTCCTGTATATGATAACAATAAGGACTACATCGTGGGCTACGTTCTGAAGGATGTGGTTCTCAAATCGGTTTCAGACGATGAATTCCAAACCCGATTATCTGAACTGATGCGCCCGATTCTTTCCTTCAACGAGGATGAATCACTATATCAGATCTGGGAAAAAATGCTGGAAAAGCGAGAGCACATCTCCATTATCGTAGATGAATACGGATGCCTTCGCGGCGTAGTTTCCATGGAGGATGTGATAGAAACGATGACGGGCGTGGAAATCGTAGATGAAGACGATGTTGCCGTGGATATGCAAGCCTTGGCTAAGGAAAAATCACGCCTGATGATGCAGAAAAAGAAGTAATAATAAAAAAACTCGTTGGCAAATACCAACGAGTTTTTTTTTTCTTATAATCATCCTATTACCAGCCAGGATTCTGCTCCCATTTCTGTCCATACTTCTCGTGCTTCAGCATCACGTCGTTAGGGATAGGGAAGAGATACATCTTGTCATCCCACTGGCGCTGTACGGTTTCACGGGTATAGGTGAAGGAACCATCATCGTTCTTGGTAATCTTCATCTCCTGAATGTTCTTGAAGAACTTGTCAGCCTCCTTCCAGCGGCGTACATCCCAGAAGCGATGACCCTCGAAAGCCAACTCTACCATGCGCTCGTTCTGATACTTGCTCCACCACTCATCATTGCTCAACGAAGTAGGGAAACCTGGCATTCCGGCACGCTTGCGAATCTTATCTACAGCCTCGTCTGCCGACATAGGGAGATCGGTACTTGTAGCGGTGGCACTGCCCAGATACTTGAATGCAGCCTCAGCATAGTTGAGATAGAACTCACCCAGACGATAGGTAACCCAGGTATGATAATCGCCCTGCTTCTTGGTCTTTGAAGTAAGGTCGATATCACCATGCAGCAACTTCTTCAGATAGTAGCCCGTAGGAGTAGCACCCACCAATGGCTCGGCATTCACACCGCCATAATAGGTCTGCAGCTTAGCCTTCTTATAGTTGGCTGCAGTAGGCCATACATCACCATTCTTGGCAATGGTCAGCTCGAAGCGAGGGTCACGGCCAGCGTAAGGATTCTGCTCATCATAACCACTGCCAGCCTCATTGATACCCTTACCCGTAGCCTTCATCTCATAGGCATCCACCAGGTTCTGGGAAGGACAGTTTCTACCGGAAGCAGAGTAACTTGCCTTAGCCATATCGATACCGAACGGATAGTTGTAGCTCTCTACCATATTATCTTTAGGATCGGTAGCTGAAATCTTGCTACCATAGATACGGCGACCGAAGATGATCTCGCACTTCTTGTCGGCATCCTTGTAATTATTGGTTGACCAGAGATCAGCATACTTGGCAGCAAGCTTCATGCCTCTTGCCTCGCAGGCATCCAGCAAATCCTTGGTATAGAGAGCAGCCTTGTGGTAACGCTCCTTATCGCCTGAAGGATTGAAGAGAGGACTCGCCCAATAGAGCGCAGCACGAGCCTTGAGGGCAAGAACGGTCAGGTTGTTGGCACGTCCATCCTCAGCTGTACTCAATGCCATGCTTCCCAGGTCGGAGTAATCCTTGATGATGCTGTCCTTCACGGCATCACATTCATCGAAGATGTACTGGAATACCTCATCAGATGACTTGCGAGGCTGATTGTTGACATCAGCTGCCGCCATCTCTGGATCGATGACAGGCACACCACCATACTGGCGAACGAGATTGAAATAGAAGTAAGCACGCCAGAAGCGAGCCTCCCACTTATAGTTCTCGTAACGGTACATCTGCTGCTGATAGTCGGCATTGAGTTCGAAATCCTCGAACTTCAAGTCCTGGAAATCCTTCAACACTACATTGCAGGTCTTGATGCCCTTATACATATTGCTCCAGAGCGAGCCCTGAGCGTTGGATGGGCTCCAGCTGCCGTTATAGAAGGTCTCGATGCTGGTACCGCTCACGGAGTAAACACTCTCGTCGGTGGCAGAGGCAAGCATGCCTCCACCAAAGTTCTGACCATAATCATAGTCTGCATAATTGTAGATATCGGTCATGAAACCACCCACCTTCTCAAAGGTCTGAATCACATAATCCTTATCCTTGACTACCGTCTCGCTGTAATCCATCTTATCGCTGCAAGATGCCAACGTCATGAGTCCGAACAGACCATATACTAATTTATTTGTTTTCATTATTGTTCTACTTTAAGATAATTAGAATGTTACTGACAAACCAGCCACGATGCTGCGATTCAGAGGATTGGTTGCACCGAATACCTCAGGATCTGACTCATCGAGATGGTCGAAGCTAAACAAATCTACACCACGCACATACAACTTGGCTGCATTCAGGAGCTTGGTCTTGGCGAGCATCGCCTTAGGGAAGTTGTAATAAACCTCGATGTTGCGAAGCTTGAAGAATGAGCGGTCAAACATCCAGAGGGTGTTTGTATTGTAGTTGTTGGCATTGCTGGTTGAGCTCAGCGCCGGGAACTTGGCTATGCTGGCTGTCTCAGGAGTCCAGCGGTTGTCGTAGTAGTACTGAGAGATGGTGGTGTTGCCCACCAGCGGCTTGTACATACTCTTGGTAGAAAGCACGCCAGTATATCTGCCAGTGCCCTGGAACATCGCATCAATACCCAGTCCCTTCCACTCTACTCCCAAATGGATATTGTAGTAGATTTCAGGAGCCACGGTAGAATATCCGATGGCTGTCTTGTCGTTGGTATCAATCTGTCCATCCCCGTTCACATCCTCATACTTGATGTCGCCCGGACGAGGAGTGCTGCCCAGAAGCTGTGGCTTGGAAGCATCGATGTCTGCCTGGTCCTTGAAGAAGCCGATAGCCTTGTAGCCGAAGAGCTGGCTTACGCGATGGCCGGTGCTTACCAGATTAGGATAGAGCTTAGGAGCCTCATCCTGCTCCTTGATCTGGCTGCGATAGTAATCGATGTTGGCACCGATGTTGAACTTCACGTCGCCAATCTGCTTGTTGTAGTCGAGACTTGCCTCCCAACCCCAGCTATCCACGATACCATCGCCCTCGTATGGAGCATCCACACCCAACTCTGAAGAATACTTGCCTGCGGTAGATACCCAGATGTTGGAACGGCGCTGGTAGAAACCATCAAAGCTGAAATCGAGACCACCGAACAGGGTGGCATCTACTCCGGCATTGAACTTGGCTGCCTTCTCACGGGTCAGACCGGAAGTAGCAATGGCGTCAAGATAGGTACGGCCGAAGTCGCTTTGGAAACCGCTGTTGAACGGATAGGTACCACCAGTTGTCTGATACTGCTGCATATAGTACATCCATCCGCTCTCAGGCAGGATGTCGGTCTGGATAATGCCGTAGGATGCACGGAGCTTGAGGAAATCCACCCAGTTGAGATTCTTCATGAAATTCTCCTTGGAGAGTACCCAGGCTGCTGATACCGTAGGCGACAACGCCCACTTGCTGCCAGGAGCCAGACGGTTGGAACCGGATTCTACCAGGGCAAGGTCGAGGAAGTAACGGTCGAGCAGACCATAGTGGGTGTACCAGCTGATGTTCTGGCGATAGAGCGTACTGTTGATGGCAAACTCATCGCTGAACTCGTAATCGTACTTCAACTGGCTGTAGATGCTGTGGGCGCCGAAGGTATTCTGATAGTCGGCACTGGCATCGATATGGAAACGGCGGGAGAAGCTGTTGGTTGAGATAGAGGCACCGAGATCGCTCTCAGAACCACCCGTAAAGGCTTTGCCCAACTGAGGTTCGCCATTCAGCCAGTCGGCTACCGTAGGACTTCCATATACGTATGTCTTGCTGTAATTCTCGTAGATGTTGGAGAAATGGTCGTAAGCGATGCGGCCCTGAACAGCCAGACCCTTCAATACCGCAGGGAGTTCCTGACGGATAGTGAGGTCGGTATAGATACCACGGTTGTGATTTCTGGAGTAACCGGCATCCTGCGACTGAGCCACAGGGTTAACGGTACCCACCCAGGTAGAGTTACCACCCCACTTGCCATCCTCGCCCTTCACGGCGAAGGCAGCAGAAGGCAGGCTATAGACCATATCCCACAACTTGGCAGAACTGCCTGGAGCATTCGACTCGGCGAGCACACCCAGGAGGTTCACCTTCATGGTAGTATTCTGCGAGAGAATCATATCCATATTCATGCGCAGGTTACCCTTCACATATTTGTTATTGGTAGAATATCCCTCATGGGTGTCCGGATTCTTTACGAAGCCATTGTCATACTGCAAGTCGAGTAAGGCATAGTACTTGAACTTCTCGCCACCGCCCGTAAACGAAGCGTTGAGCATATTGGTAACGCTGTGGTTGCGGAAGGTTTCATCCACCCAGTTAACGTTAGGATAGAGATAAGGATATTTGCCTGATCCGAAGGCATCCACCTCTTCCTGGGTATATCTAGGGTTCTCGAAGCCATCGTTGGCATAAGCCTCGTTCATCGCCTTGGCATAGGTCTGCGCATCCACGAACTTAGGCTTGTGAGCCATGAAGTTGATGGCATGATCCAGATTCACCTTGATTTCCTTGGAATTGAACTTACCGCGCTTGGTAGTGATGAGCACCACGCCGTTGGCACCCTTGTAGCCATAGAGTGCGGTGGCAGCAGCATCCTTCAATACGGATACGCTCTCTACTTCCTCGGCAGAGATATACTGGATATCACGCTCGATACCATCTACCACGAAGAGAGGGGTGTTGCCATCCAGACTCTGCATACCGCGGATGTAGAAGGTAGGATTGATGCCGGCATAGTTGCCGGAATTCTGCAGCGAAATCAAGCCGGAACCCTGTCCCAGGATAGAGTTGCCGATATTCTTGGCGCTGCGCTTGTTGGTACTCTCGCTGGTGATGACAGACACTGCTGAAGTTGACTGCTCGCGGGAGAAGTTCGCATTGGCGCCCACATCGATGCTCTGAGCCGCATAGCGATGAGGAGCAATGGAATCTATTTTGACTTGTGCTGAAGCTGGCAGGCTCAGGAGAGCCATCGCCATCAGTACAGCATTCTTATTATTTTTCATCGAATTTACTTTTTTAATCTGTAACTTTAATCAAGTAACCTTTACTCTAGAGATAACCTCCGGCAGGATTACCAGCCTGGGTTCTGAACGAGATAACCCTTCAATACCTCGGTCTGTGGGAATGGGAACAGGTACCACTTAACATCGAATCCATTCCACCATGCACGGGCTCCCGTGGTGATAGGCAGGCGCTCATACTCAAAATGAGATGGCTCATACCAGGCATCATTGTCCTTATTCAGCTTCTTGTTGGTTCTGTCGCCATTATACCACTTGTTGGTAGTGGTCTCCCACTTGCCCGTAGCATCATCCTTCACCTTGCGGTGGATAACCAGACGATGGAGCGTGCGGCTGAAGAGGTCGGCTCTCTTATAGCGCTTCATATCGAAGAAGCGGGTATTCTCGAATCCCAGCTCGCAGGCACGCTCGCGCAGCAACTCTTCCAGAAGATTATCCTTGTTGGTGGTAAGATTCTCTGATGGGTTACATTCCGCAAGTCCCTTCAAACCTACACGGGCACGGGTTTTGTCGATATATTCCAAAGCCTTGACATTGTTGCCGTCAGCCTGAAGCAGAGCCTCGGCATAGATGAGATAGAGGTCGGAAAGACGCATCTCTACCCAGTGTGGCTTCTCGCGCTCGTAGGCAGAACCGGTGATTCCGTCGGCAATGTACTTGTTGTGGAAATAGCCTGTAGCATAAACGCCCACACACTTGTCTGGACCTGTACCGGCATTGGTACCGCCCACATACAACTCTACATTCTGACCGGTTGACTTGCCGTCGCCCACATTCACCTTGTCGCGCTGTCCGTTCACACTTACTGTTTCGTAAAGACGAGGGTCGCGGGTGTATTTTACATTCTGCAGTTCCTGCTTGCCTATCTTTCTGTCACCCTTGATGAACATGTGGTCCAATTCGCCAGCCTTCTCGGTCTCCTCCCAGTTGAATGGCTTGCCATCAGCCCAAGGGAACATCTCTACGAACTCCTGGGTAGGGCAATAAGCCAGGCGGTCGAGGGTACGCATATACTGACGTGCCGCCCAGCAATACCTGGAGTTGTGGTTGTTGTCGGTAACTCGGGTCTCGAAGATGACCTCCGGACTAGCCTGACTGATATACGCAAAGCGATAGGCAAAGCGATAAGCCTCAGTAGTCTTGGCTGTAGGCTCTACGAGATGATAAGGATTGCCGTTGTTGGCATTCTCATTGAAGAAGTCTTCGCATGCCTTCTTGCACTGCTGCCACAACTCAGGCTTCTTGCCACCCATCCAAGCCAGACTGTCCTGACTCGCATTCTCCATGGAATACTTGCCGCTGTAATATGGCTGGTCGTCGTTGAACAATGGAGAAGCAGCAAACTGCAGTACACGGCACTTCATCGCCATGGCAGCTGCCTTGGTCCAGTGTGCCTTCATGGTAGTGACATCATCATCAGAATAAGCAAAAGGAAGGGCTCCTGAATTGATAGCCTCATCATAAAGCTTGAGAATGAAATCGAGTGTCTTCTCTACCGAAGCACGTGGCGCATCCAGCTTATCTCCGTTTACATCGTATGAGTGAGTAACCAGAGGCAGACCGCCGTACATGCGGAAGAGGTTGAAGTAGGAAGATGCTATCAGGCACTTCGCCTCAGCCACATACTGCTTCTTGGTAGCCTCATCCATATCAGGCACACGGTCGATATTCTCCATCAGGAGGTAGCAGGCATGCACCATCTCCCAGATATTCTCCTTGTCAAAACCATAGATGGAATTGCTGCTGGCTGCTGTCATGTAATCACCATACACCAGATTATAGATAGCAACTGACGATGTAGGATTGTGCCAGCAGTCTGACATCGCCTCAATCTGACCACTGAAGTAACTGTGGGAGTTGCCGTCACCCGCCTTGAAAGGCAGACCGTAGTACTGGTTCTTATAAATACCGGTCAAGAACTGCTGGGTATATTCTGCACTATTGAAGATGGTATCAATGGTAACATCGCCACCCGGAGTCTTTTCTATGAAGGAATCTCCAAACTTGATCTGCTCTGTACAACCCGTCACCGCAGAACCGATAACGGCAGTAAGAACGATTCCTCTGAATATATTGTTAAGTTTCATTGTATTTACCTTATTTATATATATTAATGTGTAATATATTAGAAGCCCACCTTCAAAGACAGCATGTAGGTACGCTGCAATGGATAGGATGGTGCAGTGGTAGCACGTGCCTCAGGATCACCCCAGATATAAGGAGTGAAGGTAAGGAGGTTGTAACCGCTGAATGCCAGCTGCAACTGGTTCATACCCATGCGCTTCATGAACGGAGCGTTGAAATCGTAGGAAATCTGCAGGGTCTTCAGGCGCAGATACTTCGCATCCTTCTCATAGAGGGTAGAAGTGGCGTAGTTGTTGTCCCAGGCATCCCATGATGCACGTGGATACTTCGCACTCTGGGATGGATTATCGGCTGTCCAGCTGTTCTCTACCACATACTTCAGGAGTCCACCCATCTCGTGAGAGGTCTTGTTGTAGAATGGCATGCGGAACACACCATCCAGCATACGGCTTACGTTCCAGGCACCCGTCCACTGGGTATTGACAGACCAACCCTTGTAGCTGAATCCTAGGTTCAGACCAACCATATACTCAGGATCATCGGTATAGCCCAGGTCGCGGGTCTTATCGTTCGGGTCTATCTTTCCATCGTGGTTCAAATCCACATACACAGCATCACCAGGCTGGATGTTCTCTACCAGCTGGGTAGGGAATTTCTCGCCGAAAGTCTTCTCATAGAGTGCCGGTGTCTGCTCGTCGTAATAACGCCAGAACTGATACATGCTGCGGGCACCCAGACGATGGTTCTTTGCCATCTGATAAGCCTCTGGCTGCAGAGCCTCACCATTGTTGATCAGCTCATTCTGGTTGTAAGAGAGGTTGACACCTGCCCAATATCTGAAGTTCTTGCCTATCTTGTCCTGCCACTTCAGGGATGCTTCCCATCCCCAGCTGTTCACCTCACCATCGTTGGTGTAAGGCATCTTGAAACCGATGATGGTAGGTACATTGTTGTCAACCATCATGATGTCGGTACGGTGCTCGTAGTAGTAATCGAAGTTACCACGGAGCTTATCCTTCAGGAAGTTGATGTCGAAACCATAGTCCTGCTTGTAGGCGTGCTCCCAGGTGATGTCGGCATTGTGGCGCGCCATCTCGTAGGCTCCCTTCCATACGGTGGTATTGTTGACACCGAAGATGTATCCGTATCCATCACGGGTAGAAACACCATTATTGTTGATAGCAAAAGGATCGGCGGTGTACATAAAGCGGTTGCCGTTCAGATTGGCATTACCTACCAGACCGTAGCTGGCACGGAGCTTCAGGAAGCTTACTACCTTGGTAAGCGGCTTGAAGAATGGTTCATCGCTCACTACCCAACCCACAGACATAGCCGGGAAAGTACCGTAACGCTTGCCCGGAGCAAAGTTCTCGGAACCATTGTAACCCACATTGAACTCTGCCATATAGCGGTTGTTCCAGTCGTAGGTAACACGACCTACCAGACCTACCTGGCGGTGAGGCACATTGGTATAGGTGCTCGGATAATAGCTGCTGTCCTGATTGTAGAGCAGGATGGCACCCACATTGTTCAAACCGAAGGAACGGTTGTAGTTGAGACCTGCCTCGAAATACCAGTAACGGCTGCGACCGGTCTTCTCTTCATACTTCAACTGCTCCTCGTTACCATATTTCTTATATTTATAGGTACCGTCGTCCTGGAGTACAGGGGTATAGGTAGCCTTTTTGGCAAAAGCATTCTTATTGATGGCGTAGGCACCATTGTAAGAAGCCTTCATCTTGAAAGAGAGACCCTTGGTAATCATATCGAGCTTCTGCTTCAACTGGAGGTCGAACTGCAGCTTGTTGTTGGTAGTCTTCATGAAACCGCCATTCACATCATTATTGCCGAAATAGGTAATACCGCTGCCCCCCACGAAAGGAAGCTGGTCGGTACCGCAATCCTCATACTGGGTCTCGGTAGCGATGTATCTTCCATTGATGATACCAGGACTGGAGAATGGAGTAGCCTGATAAGCCTCGTTGATCAGACCGGATGAGCCCTGTCCGGAATATGGCTTGTTGGCATTATCTACCTTACCTGCCAGATTGAAGGAGATGGTGGTTGTCTTGGTAACATCCAGGTCGAGGTTGGCACGGTAGTTGAAACTGTTATACTGATAACCGAAGTCGTAATCCTGCCCAAACTCCCTGAACAGACCACCCTGGGTATAGTAACCAACATTAATGAAGTAGCGTGCCGTCTTGGTACCACCGCTGATGTTCAGGTTGTGCTTACTCTGCATAGTAGCATCCTTCATGATGTATTCAGCCCACAAGGTGCTAGGGAAACGGATAGGATCACTTCCATCCTTGAACTTCTGGATAACGACATCAGAGAACTGAGGACTCAACGGATCACCATTCTTACCATGCGAATTCTGGCGCATCATATTATGGAAGGTAGCATACTCGTAGCTATTTGCCTGTTCAACCATCTTGGTAGGTGTCAGGATACCCCATGAAGTAGAACCACTGATCTTGGTCTTACCCTCCTGACCACGCTTGGTGGTAATCAGGATAACACCGTTGGCACCACGCACACCGAATACGGCTGTGGCAGAAGCATCCTTCAAAACGGTGATGCTCTCGATTTCCTCAGGATCCACATCGCTCATGCTTCGCTCTACACCATCCACCTGAACCAAAGGGTCGGCACCATTGAAAGATGCCTTACCACGAACAAATACGCTCGCAGCATCTGCACCCGGCTCACCGGAATACTGTACGGTGGTTACACCCGAAAGCTGACCACCGAGCACATTGTTGACATTACCAACAGGGGTACGGACCAGGTCTTCGCTCTTCACGCTGGAGAGGGCACCGGTAACAGTAACCTTCTTCTGTACACCATAGGCAACCACTTCTACAGCCTTGAGGGAAGTAGCCTCTTCTTTCAAGACCACCTGCATGCCGTTTTTGGCAACCACTGTCTGGGATACGAATCCAATGTAACTGATCTTTAACTTGGCACCTGGCTTCACGTTGAGAGAGAAGTTTCCATCAAAGTCTGTTACTGTACCCTGGGTAACTTTCTGTCCCTCGATGATAACACTAGCTCCAATAACGGCTTCACCATTGGCGTCAACAACAGTACCCTTGAGGATACCTGTCTGTTGAGCTATAGCCGTAGTCGCTTTAGCAGAACCTGCGCCTCCGCAAAGAGGGGCAAGCATCAATGCCGTACAAAACAAAGTTGCAGGCACTGCCGAACTTTTCATAAATAGCTTGTTATTCATTTTGTTTATTATGACGTTAAGATTTTATTTTCTATTTTTCGGTTCGACCATCTTGCTTCCAGCTTTAGAATAATGTTGTTTTTGGGATTCTAATAAGCTCGCTTTCTGCTCTGATGATCTCGCTTTGTTAGTCGCAAATCCTCTTGAAAAGGATTTCTGCGACAAAGCTATTAAACAACCATGGTTTTCATAGAATAAAATCGTTCAAGTATCATTAATATTATCCAAATCTTTGTTTTTTTATACATTTCAGCACAAAGTTACATACTTTTTTGCATATATAATAATGTATAGTGGATTTTTTTGCGTAATTTTGCAGATGAATAAGCCAAATGGCTCAGGAAGCAATAGCACCAGAAGATGAGCCAGGAGGCAAAACCCAGAAACAAAACAAAGCATTATGCAGACCAGCAAATACCTATTAGCAACAGAAAGAGACGCCGAATGGGGTCTCACCATCAGCACCGTGGGACGGGAAGAAATCGCCCCGGGAGAAGAATATCCTACCAAGGGACATGCCGATGGATATTATTTCGATATTCAGAAGGGAAGAACCCTCGATGAATACCAGCTTCTCTACCAGCCGGAAGGCGAAGGAGTGTTCCGCTCTGCTCATCTTCCGGAGACAAAGATCAAGGCTGGAGACATTTTCCTGCTCTTTCCCGGTGAATGGCATACCTACCATCCATCAGGCACCAAGGGATGGAAAAGCTATTGGATCGGATTCAAGGGAAAGAATATCGACGACCGTGTGAAGGCGGGATTCCTGTCCCCAGAAAAGCCGATCTATCACGTGGGCTACAGCAACGAGATCATCAGCCTGTATGAAGAGGCTTACAAGACGGCGCAGGAGGAGGCTGCATACGCTCAGCAGACAATGGCGGGTATCGTAAACCATCTCATCGGAAAGATGTATTCCCTGGAGAGAAACATCATCCTGAGCAAGGACTCCAAGCATGTGGACATCATCAACAGGGCGCGCCTGCGCATCCGTGAATCTCTTGAGGATACACTCACCATCCAGGAGATAGCCCAGGAACTAGGCATCAGCTACTCTTCGTTCCGCAAGCTCTTCAAGGAGCATACCGGCTTCGCTCCAGCACTCTACCAGCAGACACTGAAACTGCAGAGAGCCAAGGAGCTGCTTTCTACCACCGATGAGAGCATCAAGGAGATTGCCTATCGCCTCAATTTCGAATCACCAGATTATTTCTCGGCTAAATTCAAGAGCCAGACTGGCATGAAACCGTCCGATTTCAGAAACACCACCCGATAAAAATATACATAACAGAACTTTCGCATGTGGTTCAAGTACGGGCTGAAGGCCCAAAAGCTCCTAGCCCAGGGCATCGCCCTGGGTATAATAGCAATCAGCAAGGCGCCCTGTAAGGGCAAAAGCCTTATGTTTTGCCTGGAATTTTAAAGCTTTTGCCCTTACAGGGCGACAGGTTTGCGTCCGTAATAACCCAGGGCGATGCCCTGGGCTAGGGGCTTCTGCCCTTTCAGGGCGTGTGAAGCTTACATGCGAAACTTGAGCAACTAAAAACTTTAATTTTTGATATTCTTTCTAGATTCTTGACACACTGCCAAAAAACTAGGCTCTAATATCATTTTCTCTTGTTCCATCTTGCACATTCCCCCTATCTTTGCAATCGTAAACAAATAACAATAGCAAATAACAATAACTTAAAATACACTCTAAAAAAATGGAACAGAAGAAATACTTCTTTGCTGTAGATCTGGGTGCTACCAGTGGCAGAACCATCCTGGGAAGCCTGGCTGACGGCAAGTTCGAACTGGAAAAACTCACCCGTTTCGACAACCGACTCATCGAAACCGGCAATCACTTCTACTGGGATATCTTTGCCCTCTTCTATGAGATCATCGCAGGTCTGAAACTCGTGGCGCAGCGCGGTATCCACATCGAAAGCATCGGTATCGATACCTGGGGATGCGACTTCGTATATGTAGATAAAAACGGAGATATCCTCCGCAACCCTCTCGCCTACCGCGACCCTCATACCTTCGGCATGATGGAGAAATATTTCGACGAGAAAATCAGCAAGGAAAAAGTATACGAGAAGACTGGAATCCAATTCATGAACTTCAACTCGCTCTTCCAGATATACGCCATGAGAAAGGCTGGGAACGTGGCTTTGGAGAACGCTGACAAGATTCTCTTTATCCCTGATGCCCTGAGCTATATGCTCACCGGTAACGCCATCTGCGAATATACCGTGGCTTCAACTTCCCAGATTCTCAACCCAATAACAGGCGATCTCGACAACGAACTCGTAGAGAGTCTCGGACTGAAGAGAGAGCAGTTTGGCAAGATGACCAACCCTGCTTCCATCATCGGTACGCTAACCGAAGAGGTGCAGAAGATGACGGGCTTGAATGCCGTTCCAGTCATCGCAGTAGCAGGTCACGATACCGCCAGCGCAGTAGCTGCTGTACCAGCCAAAAACGAGGAGTTTGCCTATCTGAGTTCCGGAACCTGGAGCCTGATGGGTATCGAGACCAAAAACGCCATCATCAACGAGAAGAGTTATGAACTCAACTTCACCAACGAGGGCGGCATTGAGGGCACTACCCGATTCCTGAAGAACATATGCGGCATGTGGATTTACGAGCGCTGCCGCAAGGAATGGAAGGACGAAGCTGCTGCCAACCAGAAGGATATGAAGAGTCTGGGACATGCTGAGCTGATTGCCGAAGCGATGAAGCAGCCTGCCTTCCAGAGCATCATCAACCCGGACGATGCCTGCTTTGCCAACCCATCGAGCATGGTAGAAGCTATCAAGCAGTATTGCGAAAAGACAGGCCAGCACGTTCCTCAGAACTATGGCGAATTCTGCCGTTGCATCTTCGAGAGTCTTGCGCTCCGTTATCGTCAGATTTTCACCTGGCTGAAGGATTTTGCCGACTTCGACCTCAATGTGCTCCACATCATCGGTGGCGGTTCGCTCAATCAATATCTCAACCAGTTTACAGCCGACAGCTGCGGTGTCACCGTTCTGGCTGGTCCTCAGGAAGGTACAGCCATCGGAAACATCATGCTCCAGGCAAAGGCATCAGGCTTGGTCAAGGACATCTGGGAAATGCGTCAGATCATCGCCAACTCGCTGGAGCTCAAGAAATTCGAGCCAAAGAACAAGGAGGCTTGGGATGAGGCATACGAAAAGTTTTTAAAGGTAAAAGGGTAAAAAAATAAAAGCATAAAAAAAATAAACAATAACAATAAAATACACAAAACAATGAAAGCAGATTTTATTTTAAAGAATTATGAGATTGCTAAGGAGCGCTATGCTGCTCTGGGTGTAGATACAGACAAGGCTATTGAGACTTTGGAGAAGACTCCTATCTCTCTGCACTGCTGGCAGGCTGACGACGTGGTTGGCTTCGAGCGTGGCGAAGCTGCTTCTGGCGGTATCCAGAGTACAGGTAACTACCCTGGCAAGGCTCGCAACATCGATGAACTCCGACAGGATATCGAGAAGGTGAACTCTCTCCTGGCTGGTACTTTCCGCCTCAACCTCCACGAAATTTACGGTGAGTTCGGTGGCAAGCAGATCGACCGCAACGAGGTAACCGTAGATCAGTTTACAGGTTGGATGCAGTGGGCTAAGGAGCAGAACATGAAGCTCGACTTCAACTCTACTTCTTTCTCTCACCCATTGAGCGGAAGTCTCACATTGTCAAATCCTGACCCAGCTATCCGCGAGTTCTGGATTGAGCACACCAAGCGTTGCCGCCGCATTGCAGACGCTATGGGTAAGTTCCAAAACGACCCATGTATCATGAACATCTGGGTACATGATGGTTCCAAGGACATCACCGTAGAGAAGGGTCGCTATCGCGAGATCTTGAAAAACTCTCTTGATGAGATTCTGGCAGAGGAGTTGCCTAACATGAAGTCTTGCCTGGAGGCTAAGCTCTTCGGTATCGGCTTGGAGGCATATACCGTAGGTTCTCACGACTTCTACGCTGGCTACTGCGCTAAGAACAACGTGATGTACACCCTCGATACAGGTCACTATGAGCCAACAGAGAACGTATCAGATGCTGTTTCTGCACTCCTGCTCTTCGTTCCAGAGTTGATGCTCCACGTATCTCGCCCAATGCACTGGGATTCAGACCACGTAACCCTCTTCGACGACAATACCCGCAACCTCTTCTCTGAATTGGTTCGTGCCAACGCACTCGACCGTGCTCACATCGGTCTCGACTACTTCGACGGTTCTATCAACCGCATCGGTGCTTACATCATCGGTGTACGTGCTGCTCAGAAGTCATTGTTGCAGGCATTCCTTGAGCCACTCGATACCCTCCGCAAGTACGAGGACGAGGGCAAGCTCTTCCAGCGTCTGGCTCTCCTCGAGGAAGAGAAGACATTGCCATTCGGTGCTGTATATGATTACTTCAACCTGAAGAACAACATCCCTGTTGGCGAGGAGTACATCGCTGACATTGAGAAGTACGAGGCTGAGGTTCTCGCTAAGAGAAACTAAGATATAAAACTGCATAAGTGGTTTTAAGAAAGCTTTTGCCCTTACAGGGCGCCTGAATTAATAAACACCTATCCCCAGGGCGATGCCCTGGGCTAGGTGCTTTTGCCCTTTCAGGGCGCTTAAGCCACCGGCAACGGTTTTATAACCTAATTACCAAGCAATTAACAATACAATGGAAATATTAATAGGACTTTTCATCATAGCCATCGGCGCATTCTGCCAGTCCAGCTGTTATGTTCCTATCAACAAGATCAAAGATTGGAGTTGGGAATCATACTGGATAGTTCAGGGTGTGTTCGCATGGCTTATTTTGCCTTTTTTCGGCGCTATGCTCGCTGTACCTAGCGGACATTCCTTCTTTGAATTATTCGACGGATTCGGCTTCAACGTAGCTATGAGCATGCTCTTCGGTGTACTCTGGGGCGTAGGCGGACTGACCTTCGGTCTCTCCATGCGCTACCTGGGTGTGGCATTGGGTCAGAGCATCGCCCTGGGAACCTGCGCAGGTCTCGGAACCATCATGGGTCCGGTGCTGCTCAATATCTTCTTCCCTGAGCTGGATGCCCTTTCATCGCTCACCTTCAGCGTCATCCTCGGTGTGGTAGTCACCCTGCTCGGTATCGCCATCATCGGTGTAGCTGGCAGCATGAAGGCGGCATCGCTCTCTGAAGAGGAGAAGAAGGCTGCGGTAAAGGATTTCAACTTCCCTAAGGGTCTTGCCATCGCCCTGCTGGCTGGTTTCATGAGCGGATGCTTCAATGTGGGTCTCGCCTTCGGCGATGATATCCACTTCGGCACCTTCACCCCTGATATGTTCAAGACCCTGCCTGCTACCTTCCTCGTTACCATGGGTGGTTTCATTACCAATGCCATCTACTGTTTCTATCAGAACACCAAGAATCATACTTGGAGCGACTATAAGAACGAGGAGGTTTGGGGCAACAACATCCTGTATTGTGCCCTGGCTGGTGCCTTGTGGTACAGTCAGTTCTTCGGCTTGTCATTAGGAAAAGGTTTCCTCACCGAATCCCCTACCCTTATGACTCTGTCTTTCTGCATCCTGATGGCACTCAACGTAGTGTTCTCGAATGTATGGGGCATCATCCTGAAGGAATGGAAGGGATGCTCATCAAAGACCATCGCCGTATTAATCGTCGGCATCATCGTCTTGATTATCTCAAGTTTTCTGCCACAGTTGATTTAACATCAAAATATAGAATGATATGAAAAGATTTGCATTTAAGATGTATCTCAAGAAGGGATGCGAAAAGGAATATGCCAAGCGCCATGCTGCGATCTGGCCTGAGTTGAAACAGATGATCAAGGATCAGGGAGTGAGCGACTACAGTATCTTCTGGGACAAGGACACCAACCTGCTCTTTGCCGTTCAGAAATGCGACAGCGATACCAACAGCCAGGACACAACCAACGTGGATCCTATCACCCAGAAATGGTGGGATATGATGGCAGACATCATGGAGGTGAATCCTGACAATTCGCCTGTCAGCATCCAGCTGGAAGAACTTTTCCACATGGATTGATATAAAGATTTTAGTTAGCTTAGAAACTGAAAAAGCCCCCGAGCATCTCACGATGTTCGAGGGCTTTGTTTCACTAAACCCAAAAACTTTTACCTAATAACACTAAAACCTAAATTAAACCTATTACCTATAAAATGTATATCTAGTAAACCTATTATTTCAAAATATTACTAACAACACTATATCAACTATTCATAACCTATATCTTATCTTGGCAAATTGAAAGCCTTGGTCATCTCAGCCATTTCTTCCTGGCTCATACCATCAGGCTCGAATCCCATGCACTTGGAATCGATGTAAATCTTCGCACTCTTAGAGAGCACGTCAATCTGGTCGAAGGCATCCATTACATCCAAGCCCTTGGCAAAGACGCCGTGCTTCTCCCACATCACTACATCATAGTCTTCCAGCTCCTTCAGGGTTTCCTCAGCCAGCTTCAGACTACCTGGCAACTGATAAGGAACGATACCCAGACCGAGTGGACAGAACGCCTTGGTCTCTGGAATCATACTCCAGAGCAGGTTGCTCAATACATCCTTGCCCATGAACTTCTTGTTGTGGCTCATGGCGATGAGTTCAATAGGATGAGTATGAACGGTAGCCTTGTAATTGGAACCCTTCTCGATGAGACGGGCGTGAACGCTCAGGTGGCTTGGCAACTCAGATGTAGGCATCACGGCGTTATCTGCGATGATGACATAGCTGGCGCAATCGTCGAGGATTCGGATGATAGAACCGTTCTCCATAGGCCAGCGAGCCAAGTCGCGCATACGCTTGCCTGTACCCTTGCAGAAGAAGTAGCAGCCCTTCAATGCAGGCAAAGCTGTACCAATCTGCTTCACTTCGCTGATGGCAGGCAAAGCCTTGATCTCGTCATCTACCAAGTCGGTGATGTTCACGGTGATGTTACCACCATTACGCTCAGCCCAACCATTCTGCCAGAGGTATCCGGCAACTTCTGCAATCTTCTCGACCTCCTTTTTCAAGGCAGGACGACCTTCTAATACGCTATTCATTGTAATCTTGTTATTAGCTTGTTTAAAAATTCTGCTGCAAAAGTAGTGATTTCCCCTCATATCCAACCTATTCTTTTGATATTTGGGCTATGACATTTGGCATAACCCTCAAAACCGTGAAAAAATACAGAAGGCGGCGGTGGATAGAAAACTACTTTCAAAAACACTCTTCACTCTTCACCAATCAGACATAAACATCTAATAGCTAGGTGTTTATGCGGGTGAAGAGTATCGCCGACTCTTCACCGCTCTTCACCACCCTTCACCAACAGTTCGGTCATCAATTATGACCAGCTCTATGCACAAATGATGCATAAGCTTCGTGATAAGCAGACCCCTTATTGGTTCACCATTGATGAAGTGGCTCGCATCCAGGAATTCAACCAGCCTTCTTCAAGGTGAAGAGTGGGTGAAGAGTGGTGAAGAGTTGAGCCACCTCTTCACCCGCATAAACACCTAGCTATTAGATGTTCATGTCTGATTGGTGAAGAGTGAAGAGTAAAATAGAGAGTAAGGGTTTTCTATCTCCCGACGTATCGTTTCGTGCCTAGTAATGGCAAGATATTGCCCTGGTAAAGGGCAATATTGTGCCATAGTCAGGCAACAACTGGAATGAGCCTCTTTTCAACTCGTCAGGACTATCAAGTTCTTCCTGTTTAGACTTACTGACATCTATGCCTAAACGCTGGTTTATACAGGTGTCCCTATATACTTCTTTTAATATATGGAGAGACACCCATGAAAAACTAACTGTTAACCTTGAAGCGATGTCTGTGTTAAAAATCTTTAGCCTTTGATTCTGAATGTCCAATCTCCAGAGCCAATCTTCTTGATCTTTCCATTAGGCAGATATACTTCGCCAGTGGTATTGGCAGGGATGGAAACTGTCCAAACGATGAAGCCGTCTTGGCGAGTATAACTGCTTCGGATAACACCATAAGGACTTGGATGCGAAGCGGTGACACTGTAGATTCTGCTTACAGAGAAATCTGGCTGCAAGATGATATGCTTGAATCCAGGTTGCTGGTAACAAGGGCGGATGCCCCCAGATATTCATAGCACCAAGGCAGCAAATCGCCAAGCAGCATCACATGGTTTCCACTGTTCATGGAAGGGTTGGCTGTGTTGCCATTCCATAATTCCCAGATGGTAGTGGCTCCATTTTTCACCATATATCCCCAACCTGGATAAGTGTCGGTAGTGGCAAGCTGATAGGCTACATCTGACTTTCCGATGCTGGAGAGATAGCGCATGAGCCACTGGATGCCGATGACTCCTGCCGACAGATGCGTATCGTTTTTGTCGATGATGGTGGTTAGCAGGTTTTTGCGCACTTCTGCCTCTTGCTCCTTAGGGACGAGATTCATCGCCAAAGGCAAGAGATTGGCTGTAACGGTGGCATTGCTATAGTTGCCATCCTTCAAGTAAGTGCGGTTAACTGCTGCTAGAGTGGTGTCGGCTTGGGCGGAGAAATAATCCGATTCTGCTTGATAACCCAGCATTCTGCCATAACGAGCCATCATCTTACAGAGATAATAATAGTAAGTGGAGGAGATGAGCTGTCCGTCTGTTTTTCGGGCAGGGTCCTTGCTGTGTACCAATTTAGGCGACTCCGGTGGCACGCACCAGTCGCCATATCGGTCATAAACAACCAGCCCATCCTTGTAATTCTCTCTTCTTATCATCTCCAAGAACTTCTTGATGGCTGCATAGCTGTCTGCCATAGGGCGCAAATCGCCATATTGACGATAAAGCATATCGCATGAGAAAGGCAAGGCGGCAGGCCATGTGATATTGGTATTGTAGAGTCGCCAATAGGATGGGGTCACATCACTGATACGACCGTTTTCTTTTTGACCATCTCGTATGTCGCCCACCCATTTGCTGTAAAGGGCATGCTGGTTCATGAGATAACTCTCGCCTAGGCAGCCTGTGGTACGGTCGCCCAACCAAGGCATTCGCTCATCTCGCTGCGGACAATCTATTGGCATTCCCTTGTAATTGCTTCGTATTCCTCGGCGTGCATTGGCTACGATACGATTCAGCATGCTCTCACTCTTTCCATCCTTTTCAGATTCATCTGTCAGAGCGAAGTAAGTGTTGGTGTCGTCCATCCTGTCTGCTATCAATTCTCTTGAAATATCTGAGGCAGACAGATGGTCTATGCCCGTGATTTCTGCATATCGAAATCCGTAAAAAGTAAATTCTGGTGTCCAATCTACGGCCTTCCCGTCAGCTACATAGCGAGCTGTGGCCTCTGCGCTGCGAAGATTGGCTACATAGAGCATGCTGTCTCCATTTTGCAAGAGCTCGGCATGGCGTATGCAGATGGTATCGCCAGATTGCGAAGTATTTTGCTTGATGTGTATTCTGCCGGCGTTATTAGTGCCGAAATCTACGATATATCGTTTTCCAAACTGATGGATGGAGATTGGCTTTTCTGTTTGATATACGCTCATATTGGGTGCGATGGAGCCACGAAGTTTACCTCCAGGCGACTTCATGATTTGCGCATTTTGCCATTGGCTGTCGTCAAAGCCCTGCATATCCCAGCCATTTAGTTTCAGATTGCTGTTGTATAGTTCGCCATCATACTCATTGGCATAGCGTATCGCCCCATTGGCTGTAATGCGCCATGTGGTGTCGGTAGCGATAATCTTGGTGCTTCCATCTGCATAGTCTATGACGAGATTGGCTAGCAGACGTGGCTGTCCGTAAGTGGTGCGCACATTGGATTGGAAGTTTTGGGTTTGGGCAAAATAATGTCCTCCTTCCAGGATAACACCGATTACGTTGTTGTCGCTCAGATATGAAGATACATCGTATGTATCATAGGCGATGGTTTTGGTATAATCGGTAGGCAATGGGGTAAGCACATCGTTCCCCACTCGCTGTCCATTAATGCTCAGCGCATAATTTCCCAATCCAGATATGTATATCGTGGCACGTTTCACCTGATTCGGCTGAATGGAGAAGGTCTTGCGAAGATAACGTGCTGAAAGGCGGCTGTGGCGTTCCTCCTTGTCCCAAGGCATCAAACTGTCTATTCCAATCCAATTACCTTTCCACTCTTCTTCCGACATTAAGCCTGTTGACCACATGGCAGGTTGGCTCCATTCGCTTTTACCCTTATTGGTAGATACCTGTACTTTCCAAAAATAAGACTGCCCAGGCAACAAAGGAATGCTTTGTGGGAGTTCTATCCATTGGGAGCAATCTGTCTTGACTATCCCACTGTTCCATACATCACTTTCGCCAAGATTCAGCTTTTCCCGACTGGAAGCTACGAGAATCTGATAAGATTTCTGCATCACGTTCTTGTGGTCTGATAAGATTTGCCAGCCAAACCGAGGGTTTCTAACATCCAGTCCTAAAGGTGATTCTCTTCCTTCCAGAGTAAGTTTGGTTACTTCTACTTTCGCTTTTGCAGAGAACGCAAAAGGTAGCAGGGATAACAAAATCCATGTATATATCTTTTTCATCTTGTTTGTCTGTTTATCAATTCATTTGTTTGAGTTCAAATTTATCAATATCCACCGCCCAAGCGTATGGATTACCCATCTCTATGACATTGTATCCAGCTTTTAAACTGACAGGGATAGTTATCGTCGTTAAACCACCTTTTGTCTGGAGTTTTTCTACAGTGGTAGTTTTTCCATTGATGGTGACTTGCAATCCACGGTGCTCGGCTGGCAGGTAAGTGATGGTCATGTCGTACATGCCTCCTTGCTCGCTATATACTTGATCCCAACGAATGAGATTCTCACGTCTTCCTCCTAGATAAGAAACGGTCATTCCTAGGGAAGCCCCTGGCTGATAGGCATAAAGCACTTGTCGCTTGTCTTTGCCAAGGTTGTCAAAACAAGGAAGATACCCCCATTCTGCTTCATACACAGTAGGTTCCAATCGCTTTTGTGCATCGGCTTTCACGATGAGTACGCTATGTGCAGGAAGGGTTGTCACGATGCTGTCTTTTACTGTTTTAAGATTCTTGTGATGAACTAAATCACGGAGTTTTACCTTTCCACCCAGTTCTAAAGTAGAGAGAGGTACGGAGAAATGAGCTGTGGTATCCGATGCATTATAGAGTGCTATAGCCCTCGTAAGCCCTCTTTTTTTCAAGATGTCTTTTACAAGCACGTAGGTATCTCCTTCATGCTGAACAGGATAGGCTTGCAGAGCCAAGGAATCTTGGTTGAGGGCTATCAATTCCTCATTCTTTAGCAAAGCCATGGTAGAAGGCTTTATCTTGGTCAAATCGCATCCTATGAGCAGCGGTGAACTCATCATGCACCACATGCCAAAGTGTACTTCCTCCTCATTGGGTTTCAATCCTCTGCCCAGCTCCAGCATATCCATGTCGTTGTAATGTCCATCCCGACAATAAGCGGAGAGGGGGAGATTGAGTTCTATGATATGTTTTACGGACGACCACCTAGGGCGAATGTCAGGGCTGATACGCCAAGAAGTGGCGATGTTCTTCGCCCATGTGCCAGGGAAGGTCCATCTACAGATATTGAGGGATACGTTCTTGCGCCCAGTGCTGTCGATGGCTTGTCGTATCTCTGTATATCGCTTTTGCTCTTCCAGGTTGAGGTCGGTGCCTGCTCCACAATAATCAATCTTGATAAAATCGAAGTTCCATTCCTTGAAATAAAGCATGGCATCCTGATACTCATGCCCATAGAGACCAGAACCAAAGCCATTGGGGTCATTGTCGTAGCGAGATCCACAGGTATTGCTGCCGGCATCCGAATAGATACCAGCCTTGAGACCGAGGAAATGGATATAGTCTGATACGATTTTCACGCCCTTGGGGAAACGCTGGGGATGAGGATGCATCTTGCCCTGCGCATCACGATAGCCAAAGAATCCATCATCTATGTTTACATAGCGATAACCATAGTCTTTTAATCCGGTATTGACCATGGCATCGGCTTGTTGCATAATCAGAGAGTCACTGATGTTGACATGATATGTGTTCCAAGAGCTCCATCCCATAATAGGGGGAGCTACTGTTTGGGCTTGGCTTGCTGATAAGCCTGTTGTCATCAGAAAAGCCAAAAGCTCATTTCGTAAAGAGAGAGAGTTCATAATTGTTTATCTTGTATCTTGGTGAATGATATTTTTTATTTTCTTGATGAATTGAAAGCCTTGGTCTCGTCATCTACCAAGTCGGCGATGTTCACAGTGAAGTTACCACCATTACGCTCAGCCCAACCATCCTGCCAGAGGTATCCGGCAACTTCTGCTATCTTTTCGACCTCCTTTTTCAAGGCAGGACGACCTTCTAATACGCCATTCATTGTAATCTTGTTATTAGCTTGTTTAAAATGTCTGATGCAAAAGTAGTGATTTCCCATCATATCCAACCTATTCTTTTGATATTTGGGCTATGACATTTGGCATAACCCTCAAAATCGTGAAAAAATGCAGAAGGCGGCTCCTTGCATCACGCAAGAAAACCGCCCTTTTCATTCTACATGCCAATAGAGAATTCATACTCTATTGATGAGATGAGATTTATGCTCTTTTTTATTGAGTTGAGATTTATGCTCTTTTTATAACCCGAAATTGATATTCTATTTTTCTTCTTTCTTCCCTGGGGTTACATCTTTCTGAAGAGAGAAATTAACAGGGATGATATATTTTACGTTTACCGGTTTGCCATCCTGTGTACCAGGAGTCCAATTAGGCATCGCCTTCACGATTCTCAAAGCCTCGGCATCCAGTTCTGGATCTACAGATCTTGCAATTCGGGCTTTGGCAACGCTACCATCCTTCTGAATGATAAAGGTTACAATCACACGGCCCTGCTTTTTGGCCTTGACAGCGGAAGCCGGATATTTGATGTTCGCTGCCAGATACTTCAGCAGCACTTCCTGACCACCAGGAAATTGCGGCATTGTCTCTGTTACATCATAAACCACATTCTTGGTTGTATCGGCTGGGGCTGTCGCATCAGAAGCCTTTGCTTCCGCCTTCTGTTCAGCTTCCGACTTTGCCAATTCAGCAGCCTTAGCTTCTTCTGCCTTTTTGGCTTCTGCGGCAGCTTTTGCTTCTTCAGCCGTCGGATTCGCCACAGCCACATCAGCATTCAGAGCCTGCTCAGCCTTCTGCTGAACCTCGGCTACTTCCGGAATCTGCTCGCCAATCTCACGAGCCACACTCTCGATGTTGCTCACCATAAGCAACGCTCCTGCTAAAGGTGCGAAAAGGAGGTACTTCGCCTTGCCTATTTCACTGGTTCTACGTTTGTTCATCATTTTAATTCTTTTTTTAAGAGGTAATAAATTAAAATTATTGGCAATCTTGGTCGATTCATTCGGCTGTCGACATGCCAAACCTAGAAGGTGATACTGATAGGATTTGCGCGCGTTGCCTTCAGATAATACACTTTCATCGGCTAAATATTCCAAATTCATTCTTACTTCCTGCTTCATCAGCCAGGCAAACGGATTAAACCAGCAGGCGATGGAGAAAAGCTCGGAGAAGAGGGTATCCAGAGAATGGAGACCCGAAACATGGGTGCACTCGTGAACCATCACTTCGTGCAACTGCTTGCCCTCCAGGGTAGATGGATACATAAACACCCAGCGGAAGAAGGAGAACGGACTCCCCTCGCCTCTGAGAAGATGTACCGTAATGCCTTCCACCTCCTGCTTCCGGGAAATAGCTGCAAGGCGGATGATGCTGAAGAGCTGCCATACCAAACGCAATGAGAGAACCACAACTCCTGCCCAATAGATGCCCAGCAGCATATCTATCCAGGTTATGCTGGGAGCCTGAGCCTTTACAACCACCACGGGATAAAACGTGTCGGCATATACATTCGCCATACTCGCCATCGTTGGTGTATCGCGCACCCAATATTCCAGATTGAGTGCCGGAACCATCAGGGCAACGGCATAGATGAGCCAAAGGGTAAGGCGGCGAAGACCGAAGAAAGTATCGCGGCTCACCGTGAGGCGATAAAAGCCATAAAGCAGCATCAGGGCTACATTGATTTTTATAAGATATATTGCCATACAGTTTCAGTTTTTTATATAAATTAGTTATTGAACTTTCGCATATTAGCTCCACACGCCCTGAAAGGGCAGAAGCTCCTAGCCCAGAGCAACGCCCTGGGTTATTATGGGCGCAAACCTGTCGCCCTGTAAGGGCAAAAGCTTTCAATTACAGTTATTTATTCTTCCGAACTCTCGATTTCACGGATGATATCCTTGAGGTCCTCGGGACTGATTTTCTCGTCCTTGGCAAAGAAGGAAACCATTTCCTTGAAGGAATTCTTGAAGTAATTGTTCACGAAACCCGACAGGAACTTCCGCTTGTAATCGCTCTCGGCAATGAGTGGAGAATAGACATACCCCTTGCCATCTCGCTCCGCCTTGACATATTCCTTGCGCTTCAAATTGTTCACAATAGAAGCCACTGTAGTATAAGGTGGACGAGGTTCTGGCAACAGTTCCATAATCTGTTTCACAGCACATCGCCCCAATCGCCATATTCGAAGCATAATATCTTCTTCCTGATTCGTCAGCTTTTCCATATTTCTATCTTTATTCTTTTAAATTCAACATTCTTGTTTCTAAATCACGCTGCAAATCTACGAACTTTTCGTATAAGCACAAAATATTCTACGTTAAAAAACATAAATCAAGCTATATTTTAAGGTTTTACGATGTTTCCGTAATATAGAAACACAGGTGTTTACGAAATTATCGTAGAATTCACATTAAGAAAGTCTATATATAACAATGCACAAAAATACATAAGTTGGTACAATATCACATATCAAAAACCAATTGTTTTCATTATCTTTGCAAAAGAAATAATAATAACGCAACAAAACAATCCAAGCAAAACAATGAGAAAAAGACTATTACTGTTACTGCTCGCATTCATCGCAATCGTAAATGCAAACGCAGTAGAGCGAACCAAACTCAACTTCAATGGAGGTTGGTTGCTCAAGGTGGGTGACCTGAAAAGCGCCGAGTCGTCCAGCTACAACGACAAAGGTTGGAAACAGATTACGCTGCCTCGTGCCTTCAACGAGAAAGAAGCGTTCAAGGTTTCCATCGAACACCTCAGCGACACCATCATGTGGTATCGCAAGCACTTCCATATCCAAGAAGTGGGCGACCGCAAGTATTTCATCGAGTTCGAGGGCGTGCGCTACGGTGCCGACATCTGGCTCAATGGCAAGAAAGTGGGATATACCGAGAATGGTGTGATGGCAAGCGGATTCGACCTGACACCTTATATTATAAAAGGTGAAAACGTCATAGCCGTACGTGTGGATAACTCCTGGAACTATCGTGAGCGCACCAGCGGTCAACGTTTCCAGTGGAACGACAAGAACTTCAATGCCAACTATGGCGGTATTCCAAAGAATGTGTTCCTCCACATCACCGACAAGCTCTACCAGACTCTTCCGCTCTACAATAATCTCAAGACCACAGGTATCTATATCTATGGCAGCAACTATGATATTGCGGGAAAGAAGGTAACGGTAAATGCAGAATCGCAGGTAAGGAATGAGGATTCCAAGTCTCGCTCTTTCCGCTTCTTCGCCAAGATTCTGGACGCTGACGGCAAGGAAGTGGGCCATTTTGATGGCGAAAGATATACCTTGAAGCCAGGCGAAACCAAGACAGTGAAGGTGAGCGGACTCCTGAACAACGCCCACTTCTGGAGCTGGGGATATGGATATCTCTACACCGTGAAGACCCTCTTGAAGGCGGATGACGGAAGCAAGATTGATGATGTGGTGACCAAGACCGGTTTCCGCAAGACCCAGTTCGGTGAAGGCAAGTTCTATCTCAACGACCGTGCCATCATGATGCACGGCTATGCGCAGCGCACCTCCAACGAGTGGCCTGGCGTGGGTATGAGCGTTCCTGCCTGGTTGAGCGACTACAGTAACAAACTGATGGTAGAATCGGGTGGTAACCTGGTTCGCTGGATGCACGTCTGCCCTTGGAAACAGGATATCGAGAGCTGCGACCGTGTGGGACTGATTCAGGCGATGCCAGCAGGTGATGCAGAGAAGGATGTCTTCGACCGCAGATGGGAACAGCGCCTGGAACTGATGAAGGAAGCCATCATTTACAACCGCAACAACCCTAGCATCATCTTCTATGAAAGCGGAAACAGGGGCGTGAGCCGCGAGCACATGCTACAGATGAAAGCCATCCGCGATGAGTTCGACCCTCACGGAGGCAGAGCCAGCGGCAGCCGAGAGATGCTCAACATCAACGAGGCTGAATATGGCGGCGAGATGCTTTACATCAACAAGAGTAAGAAGCATCCGATGTGGTCGATGGAGTATCATCGCGACGAGGGTTTGCGTAAATACTGGGATGAGCAGAGCTATCCTTACCATAAGGAAGGCGACGGACCATTGTATCGTGGCAAGCCTGCCTTCGAATACAATCACAACATGGATACCTTTGCAGCAAGCATGGTAGAGCGCTGGTTCGAATACTGGCAGGAGCGTCCGGGCACCGGCAAAAGAGTAAGCGATGGCGGTACCAAGATCATCTTCTCGGATACCAACACCCATCATCGTGGTGAGGCCAACTACCGTTCGAGCGGTGTAACCGATGCAATGCGCATTCCGAAGGATGCCTTCTTTGCTCATCAGGTAATGTGGAATGGCTGGGTATCTCCTGAAAAAGATGCCACCTATATCGTAGGTCACTGGAACTACAAGCCAGGAACCATCAAGCAGACAGAATATGTGGTAAGTACCGGTGACGAGGTAGAACTCTTCGTCAACGGTAAGAGTCTGGGTATGGGCGAACGCAGCAACCAGTGGCTTTTCACCTGGAAGAATGTACCTTTCGAGGCAGGCAAGATTGAGGCTGTGGCTTATACATACAATCATGCAGATAAGAATTCAAAAGATTCAAAAATCAGGAAGGAATCAAGCCGATATGCCATCGAAACTGCGGGTAAGCCTCATCACATCAAGCTCACCAGCATCCAGAACCCGGAAGGTTTCAAGGCTGACGGTGCTGACATGGCACTCATCCAGGTAGAGGTAGTTGATAAGCAGGGCAGACGCTGTCCACTCGATAACCGCACCATCCACTTCAACTATCAGGGCGAAATGGAATGGATTGGCGGATTGGCAACTCCTAACGAGGAAACCCAAAAGGCACTTGCTGCCAAGAACCAGAGCCTCGTGGTAGATAAGAACGAAACTACAGAGCAGAAGGCAGCCCGCAAGGCAGCTGATATTCTCGATTCAACAGATAGCGACAATACCTTCGATAATTACATCGGAAAGATTGATTTACCTGTAGAATGCGGCGTGAACAGAGTTCTGATTCGCAGTACCGTAAATCCTGGCGATATCAAGATTTGCGCTGGTGCTGATGGCATCAAGGGCGTGGCAAGCATCGATTTAAAGACAAACAAAGTAGATATCGAACACTATTTGCCTCAGATGACTCTAAAGGGAGATCTCTCTCGTGGCGAAACGCCATCTACCCCATCCTATACCGATACCAAGGAGACCATCGACATCACCGGTGCCGTGGCTGGCGTAAACCAGGAAGATGCCCAGAAAACTTTCGATGACGATGAGACCACAGAATGGAAGAGCGATGGCAAACCTGAGAATGCATGGATCACCTATCTGTTTACCAAGAAAGAGAAGGTGGATGAAATCACCGTAAAGCTCACGGGATGGAGAGACAAGATGTATCCGCTCGCCATCTTTGCCGGCAAGAAGAAGGTCTGGGAGGGTTATACCTATGCCAGCCTCGGCTATGTTCACATCAAGATAGACAAGCCAGAGAAGGCAAAGGACATCACCATCAGGATGATGGGCGATGCCAAGAGCAAGACCCAACTCAGCGATACCAAGGAGCTGGCGGGCGGCAAGGCAAGCACCCTCGATTTCATCGGAATCAAGAAGGGCAAACCGGTATTGAGAATCGTAGAGATTGATTTTCTGAAGAACATCTCTAGATAGAATATTGCTTTTCTGAAGACGAAAAATTTAGCTTTCAAGATAAAAATGGTACAAAAAGACGTAGTTTTTATCACATAAACTACGTCTTTTTCTTTTTTATTCCGTAATTTTGCAAACAAAATAAAACAATAAAGAACCAAGTAGCAAAAATACTTTTGCTTACGATATCAATCAATTAAAGAATATGAAGAAATATATCTGTCTCCTATTTGCAGCATTCTGCCTGATGCCGGTAGCTGCCAAGAAACAGCCAGCCGTGGTGATACTCACTGCTGGACAGTCGAACACCGATGGTAGAGTGATGAATACAGAACTTCCTGCCGAAATACAACAGCAGAAATACAAATACTGCCAGTGGAGTTTTGGCTCCAGCCGTCTGTCGGGTGAAGGAAAATTTGAGACTTTCTGGCCTCGAATCAACAATAAGAACAAGCCGGGACGCTGGGCCTACGATGCCATCGTATATTGGAACGTAGAGAAGAAACTGAAGAAGAATTTCTACGTCATCAAGGAGAGTCTGGGCGGCACAGCCATCGACACCCTCTGCACCAGCACCAGCAAGCAATACTGGAATGCTTCACCAGAATACCTTGCCAAAAACGTGGCTTCCGACAAGGGCGGAAAGAGCCTGCTCAAGGCTTTCACCGAGAATATCGGTGCCTGCATCGACAACCAGCTGAGCCATCTGCCAGAGGGATACGACATCAAATTCATGATCTGGCACCAGGGAGAAAGCGACCGCCATCAGGCAAAGAACTACCATCACAACCTGAAGCAGATGCTCACCTATATCCGCACCTATCTTGTAGAGAAAACAGGCAATAAGAAGTATGCCAACCTACCTATTATAATAGGTGGAATCTCACATAAGAGCAAGCAGTGGAGCCAAGGGGTGGAAGATGCGCAGCATCAACTTGCCCAGGAAGACAAGAATATCTATGTGGTAGATGTGCCAAATGCCAGTCTGCGCAGCGATGTTCTGCACTTCGACGCCAATGGTGCTCAGGAGTTGGGCAACAAGATGTTCCAGCTCATCGAGAAAAAAAAACTGCTGAAGTAAAGATATGAGATCAATAGGTTACATTATACTTTCACTTTTGAGCATGGTGCCTTCGGGCATTCATGCTCAAGGTATTTCCATCGCCAAGTATGCCGACAACAGAAAGGCTGCCATCTCCTTTACCTTCGATGATGGTCTCAAGGAGCAATACTCCATCCTTTTCCCGAAGATGAAAGAACTGGGCATCAAAGGCACCTTCTGCCTCATCGGTTCACGCATGAACCAACAGCCCAAGAACCCAGAAAAGCAAACCTTTACCTGGGAACAGGCAAAAGAAATGGCGCTGGATGGACAGGAGATGACGAGTCATGGATACAACCACAAGAACGTATCAAAACTGACCCAGGATGAACTGCGCTACGAGGTGCTGCACAACGATACACTCATCTATCAGCACACCGGCATCTTCCCTCGCACCTATTTCTATCCAGGCAACAGGAAGAGCGACGGGGCGGTGGCATATTGCAGTAAAGATCGTGTGGGTACGCGCACCTATCAGGTTAGTCTTGGCAGCAAGCGCACCCAGGAATGGTTTGAAAATTATCTGCAAGGAGTGATTGATAAAGGTGAATGGGCAGTAACAATGACCCACGGCATCCGCATGGGATACGACAGCTTCGGCGACGAGACCCGTCTCTGGAAAATGTTCGATTACGCCCTGAATCAAGCCCAGAAAGGGAAACTCTGGATTGCTACCTTTCATGATGTGGCAGCATACCAGCAGGAACGTGACAACACTACCCTGAAGATAAAAGCCAAGAAGAACCAGGTAATAGTTACCCCGAATATGAAACTCAACAAGAACATCTTCCAAGTACCGCTCACCCTGATTTTGGACTTCCAACCCATCAAGGCGATGCAGGCTGGCAAGAACATTCCCGTCAAATATAAAGACGAAAAATATCTGATTCAGATAGAACCATCAAAAGGTAAGGTGATCATCAGCCGATGACCACCTTACCTTTTTTTAATACCTTGCATTTTGCGAGGTCTTCTTTTGTGTGTAATTCCTTGACTTTTTGGCAAAACACCTAGCATATTTGTACTATTTTACATTTTTAAGAATCATAATACTGCTATTATTGGGTATTTTTCGCTATCTTTGCAAACGAAGAATAAACAATTAAGAACAACTTAATAAAACCCAATATGATGAACTATAAAAGAAATCATAAATTCATAGGATTATCCTTTGCTATGGCATTGATGTCATCACTCAACTGCCAGGCACAGTTGCTCCCTACCCCTACGCAGGAAGCCAAACCGGGCGTAAGATGGTGGTGGATGGGATCTGCCGTGGATCAAGAGAATCTGAAGTGGAACCTTGGCGAATACGCCAAGGCGGGTATCGGTGCCGTAGAAATCACACCGCTCTATGGTGTGCAGGGCAACGACAAGAACGCTATCCCGTATCTCTCGCCTAAATGGATGGATATGCTCAAATTTGTAGAGAAGGAAAACAAGCAGGTGGGCATTGAAACCGATATGGCAACAGGAACAGGCTGGCCTTTCGGTGGTCCTTGGGTACCTATCAGCGAGGCGGCATGCAAGGCGGTATTCGTAGATACCATCGTGGATGTAAAGCAGAAACTGATGGAGATAGAATTCAACGTGCCACAGAAAGAGCGTGCCTTCGCCAAGCTGAAGGTCATCAAGGCGTTCCCTGTGGAGGGTGAAAAATACAAGAAACGCGTCATCGCTCTCTATGAAAGCCGTACTCGTCAGAAGGTGAAGCGTGCCGCACCTGGAGGAGAGGGATACGTTATCGACCACTTCGACTCTACTGCCGTGGCTAATTATCTGCAGCACATCGACAGCGCCTTCGTAGCATCCAAGACTCCATATCCTCATACCTTCTTCAATGACAGCTACGAGGTGTATGGCGCCAACTGGACTCCTACCCTCCTGACAGAATTCGAGAAATATCACGGATACAAACTGCAGGATAAGTTCCCGGAGTTCCTGGATGGCGATGCTGTGGTGGTTAGCGATTACCGTGAAACCCTGGGCGACATGCTGCTCCATAACTTCACCGAACAGTGGACCAAATGGGCAAACAAGCGTGGTGCCATCACCCGCAACCAGGCACACGGTTCACCAGCCAACCTCATCGACTGCTATGCAGCCGTTGACATTCCGGAAATTGAAGGCTTCGGACTGACCGATTTCGGCATCAAGGGACTGCGCAAGGATCCGGGCAAGACCCGTCCTAACTTCAGCGACCTCAGTATGCTGAAATATGCTCCATCGGCTGCGCACATCACCGGAAAGAAATATACATCCAGCGAAACCTTCACCTGGCTCACCGAGCACTTCCGCACATCCCTGAGCCAGATGAAACCGGATATGGACCTGATGTTCTGCGCCGGCGTAAACCACATGTTCTTCCATGGCACAGCCTATTCGCCAAAGAACGACACATGGCCAGGCTGGAAATTCTATGCTTCGGTAGATATGAGTCCTACCAACAGCATCTGGCGCGATGCTCCGGAACTGATGAAATACATCACCAACTGCCAGACCTATCTGCAGTGGGGACAGCCAGACAATGATTTCCTGGTTTATCTGCCAGTAAGAGATATGTGGCGCAAGGATACCAAGAACTGGCTGATGCAATTCGATATCCACAGCATGGCGAAGAAGGCGCCAGAGTTTATCAAGGTGATTCTCGATATCGACAAGGCAGGATTCGACTGCGACTACATCAGCGACAAGTATCTCCGCACGTGTACCTTTAAGAACGGTATGATTGAAACGGCTGCCGGAACCCGATACAAGGGCATCATCATCCCAGGCAACAACATCATGCCAAGCGACGTGATTGAGCACATCTCTGCCCTCAAGGCACAAGGCGCCAAGATCATCAAGGGCGACAACATCAAGGCGATGGAACAGGCGGCCAAACCGGAACTGATGAGAAAGAACCTGGGTTTGAAGATGATCCGCCGCAACAACAGCATCGGTCATCATTACTTCATCGCCAACCTCACCAGCAAGGATATCGCCTCTACCGTAGCTTTGGCCGTGAACGAGAAGCATGGCATCTGGTACAACCCTATGACGGGCAAATACCACGAGGCAACCATCGGCGACAAGGGTATCCAGCTGAACCTGAAGAGTGGCGAGAGCCGCATCCTCATCACCTCGGATAAGCCTGTAAGCGAGTGGAAACTCGGTTCCAAGGTGAAGGTGAGCGAAAAAGAGAAGTTTGCGGCTGCGGATAGCAAGACCATCGACCTGACAGCCAACACCTGGAAACTGTCATTCACCGAGGAGGCTCCTAAGGTGGGCGAAACCTTCAACCTCAAGGGCGTAAAGTCTTGGGAAGGTCTCAGCGACAAGGCGAAGATAATGATGGGAACAGGTATTTACGAAACCACCATCAAGCTGTCGAAGGATGATGCCCAGAGACAGTGGGCTATCGACCTGGGTGATGTACGCGAAAGTGCCCGCGTCTATATCAATAATAAATATGTAGGATGCGCATGGGCTGTACCATATATTCTCAACTGCAAGGATGCACTCAACAAGGGCAAGAACATCATCCGCATCGAGGTAACCAACCTGCCAGCCAACCGCATCGCAGAAATGGACCGTCAGGGCGTTAAGTGGCGCAAGATGAAGGAAATCAACGTGGTGGATATCAACTACAAGAAGACCACCTACGAGAACTGGACTCCTGTGCCAAGCGGACTCAACAGCACCGTGAAACTCGTGGAAATCAAGTAAATAATCATAAGTCAAGAATTAGAGAATCCAAGATTTTGTTTCTCTAGTTCTTGACTAAAACAAACAATAAACAATAAACATTTAATAACAAGACAAATGAAAAAACTGATCTTTTCATCGCTCTTCATGCTCCTGGGTTTGACTTCAATTTCTGCCCAGAACGCATTGCAAAATGAAATTCTGGAGGTAGCCCATCGCACCAACAACTACTTCATGACGAAGTACAGTGACCCTACCCTCGACACATTCGTGAAGAAAGTCCGCACCAGCAACCTCTGGACCCGTGCCGTGTATTACGAGGGATTGATGGCGCTTTACGAGATTGACCCTCAGCAGCGCTATCTCGACTATACCGACAAGTGGGCGGATTATCACAAATGGACAGCCCGTGGCAGCGTGAACGATACCGATGCCGACAACCAGTGCTGCCAGCAAACCTACATGGACCGCTACGTTCAGACCGGCGGCAAAAAAGACTTGAGCAAGGTAAAGGAGAACCTCGACCATCAGATGGGCACCAACCGGGTAAACTACTGGACTTGGATTGATGCGATCCAGATGGCGATGCCTGCCTACGCCAAGTATGCCAAGATTACCGGCGAGCGCAAGTATCTGGATTATGCGATGAATTCCTATAAATGGAGCCGTGATACCCTGGCTAACGGTCTCTTCAACAAAAAAGAAGGACTCTGGTGGAGAGACAAGGACTACGTGCCACCTTACAAGGAGAAGGATGGCAGCAACTGCTACTGGAGCCGTGGCAACGGCTGGGTATATGCAGCCCTGGTCCGCGTGATGGAGACTTTGCCAAAGACCGACAAGTACTATCAGTATCTGAAGAAGGATTTCATCTCTATGAGCCAGGCTATTCTGAAATGCCAGCGCAAGGATGGCTACTGGAACGTAAGCCTCGTCTGTCCTGCCAACTATGGCGGTCCAGAGATGACCGGTACAGGTCTCTTCCTCTATGGTATGGCATGGGGTGTTCAGCAGGGCATTCTTCCTAGAGCCACCTATCAGAAGGCGATGGACAAGGCATGGAAGGCGCTTTCAGCATCCGTTCACGAGGATGGTTTCATCGGCTACAACCAGGGCACAGGAAAGGATCCTGCAGCCGGTCAGCCTGTCACCTTCACCTCTGTTCCTGACTTCGAGGATTACGGCACCGGTTGCCTCCTGCTTGGTGCTGCAGAGTATTACAAGCTTTTAAAGGTAAAAAAGTAAAAAGGTAAAAAAAACAAATCATGAAGAAATATATCTGGCTGATGGCTTGCTTGGTGGCGTTTTCGCCACTAAGCGCCAACGCCGCTAAGAAACAGAAGAAAGCAAAGAAGGCACAAACCGAACTTTGGCCTGATGGAACGAAGATGGATGCCTGGTTCAGCAACGCACAGAAGGTGAATGTGGATACCCTGGGCAAGAAATACATCCTCACCGACTATGGCGTAAAGACGGATAGTACCCTGATTCAGACCCAGGCCATCCAGGCTGTCATCGACCGTGCAGCCAAGGATGGCGGCGGTGTCATCGTGGTTCCTGCCGGAACCTATCAGAGCGGAGCCCTCTTCTTCAAGCCAAAGACCCATCTGTATGTTTCGGAAGGCGGAAAACTGAAAGGCAGCGACCGCATCGCCAATTTCCCTGTGGTAGAAACCCGCATTGAGGGCGAAACCTGCAAATACTTCTCTGCCTTCATCAATGCCGACAAATGCAACGGCTTCACCATCGCTGGTCCAGGTACCATCGACGGCAATGGTTATCACTATTGGGAGGAGTTCTGGATTCGCCGCACCTGGAACCGCGAATGCACCAACAAGGATGCACAGCGCCCTCGCCTCGTCTATATCAGCAACTCCAGCCATGTCACCTTGCAGGATGTACACATCCAGAACAGTCCGTTCTGGACCAACCACATATACCGTTGCGACCACGTCCGTTTCCTGAATTGTACCATCTTCGCCCCTACTTCCGGCATGAAGGCACCAAGCAGCGATGCCATCGATATTGATGTCTGCCACGATGTCCTGGTAGATGGCTGTGAGATGAGTGTCAACGATGATGCCATCGCCATCAAGGGCGGTAAGGGAACCTGGGCTGATCAGGCACCGGAGAATGGTCCTGTATATAACGTGCTCATCCAGGACTGCCATTATGGAACCGTGCACGGCTGTCTGACTCTTGGCAGCGAAAGCGTGAAAGACCGCAATATCGTGCTCCGCAACATCAAGGTGGATAAGGCACAGCGCGTGCTCTGGCTGAAGATGCGCCCTGATACTCCGCAGCATTATGAATATGTAACGGTGGATAACATCCAGGGCACCACAGGCAGTTTCCTCGTCATCCGCCCATGGACCCAGTTCTTCAAGCCGGGCGACCGCAAGGATATGCCGCTGAGCCAGTGCAACAACATCACGATGAAGAACATCCAGATGGATTGCGACAACTTCTTCGATGTTGCCAAGAGCGAGAAATATCGTCTGGTGGATTTCACCTTCGAAGACATCACCTGCACCGACAAGAAGATGGCATTCGATGCCAACCTTATCGAAAACACCATAGCGAAGAAAGTGAATATCACCCCTCGCGAAAAGAGCAACGGATTGAAGACCACCGACGATGCCGATGGGTTGAAATAACACATGCATTTTATAGAAAGTAATACTGAATTGAGTACTGAAACGAGCTTTATTTGCAAGAATAAGGCTCGTTTTGTTTTTTTATATCCCTCCTTATTTCTTTTTATCTCTTAAAATTAGGCATTTCCAAATATTTTGCTTAATTTTGCCTGCAAAATAATTTTGAGTTAGAAAATGATTGATATAAAAGGTATAACCAAGAGCTTCGGCTCCCTGCAGGTACTCAAGGGCATCGACCTGCATATTGACAAGGGCGAAGTGGTTAGTATCGTCGGTCCTAGTGGTGCCGGCAAGACTACTCTTCTCCAGATTATCGGTACCCTCGACAAGCCTGATAGTGGCAGCATTGAGGTAGATGGCGTGGATGTGCGCAGCCTCAGCACCAAGAAGTTGAGCGATTTCCGCAACCAGCATCTCGGTTTCGTCTTCCAGTTCCATCAGCTTCTACCAGAGTTCACCGCCCTGGAGAACATCATGATTCCTGCCTTCATCGCTGGCAAGAGCCGCAAGGAAGCCAAGGAACGTGCCGAGGAGTTACTGGCGTTCATGGGCTTGAGCGATAGAGCCAGTCACAAGCCTGCCGAGTTATCCGGTGGTGAGAAACAGCGTGTAGCCGTGGCGAGAGCTTTGGTCAATAATCCTGCCGTCATCCTTGCCGATGAGCCATCAGGAAGTCTCGACACCAAGAACAAGGCTGAACTTCACCAGCTCTTCTTCGACCTCAGAGACAAGTTCGGCCAGACTTTCGTCATCGTTACCCACGATGAGGGTCTTGCTTCCATCACCGACCGCACCATCCATCTCAAGGATGGAATGATTGAGAAGACGGTGGAGGCAGGATCAGCTGATAGCAAGGAAGAAACTGCTGATAGCCAGGGAGAAACTACTGATAACAATAAAGAAGTTTCTGCAGAAGAACCAGACTCATCCATAGATTGCATCTAAACGCCCTGAAAGGGCAGAAGCTCCTAGCCCAGGGCAACACCTTGGGTAATTACGGACGCAAAACTGTCGCCCTGTAAGGGCAAAAGCATTTTATATTCTCGAAAATAATATTATATGAGCAAAAAGATAAAACTCGGCGATTTCAATCGCCTTCGCATCGTAAAGAAAGTTGATTTCGGTCTGTATCTCGATGGTGGTGACGAGGGAGAAATCCTCCTTCCTTCCCGCTACGTCCCAGAGAATGTCGGCATCGGCGACGAGCTGGATGTCTTCATCTATCTCGACCAGGAAGAGCGCCTCATCGCTACCACCGAAACCCCATTGGCTAAGGTGGGCGATTTCGCCTATCTCGAAGTGAAATGGGTCAACGAATACGGAGCCTTCCTGGGCTGGGGGCTGATGAAGGACATCTTCTGCCCATTCCGTGAGCAGAAGAAGCGCATGGTGCTCGGCAACTCCTACATCGTGCATATCCACATCGACGAGGAGAGCTATCGCATCGTTGCCTCTGCCAAGATTGAGCGTTATCTCAACGAAGACCATCCTCACTACAAGCATGGCGATGAGGTAGATCTCCTCATCTGGCAGAAGACCGACCTCGGCTTCAAGGTTATCATCGACAACCAGTATCCGGGTCTGCTCTATCAGGATCAGATTTTCCAGTACATCCACACGGGTGACAAGATGAAGGGCTACATCGGAAGAGTTCGCCCAGACGGAAAGATAGACGTTACCCTGCAGAAGACCGGTATTCAGCAGACAGCCGATTTCGCCGAAACCCTCTACCAGTATCTCCTGGACAACGACGGCGAGTGCAACCTTGGCGACAAGAGCGAAGCCGATGACATCTACGAGCGTTTCCACGTGAGCAAGAAGGTTTACAAGCGTGCCATTGGTGACCTCTACAAGAAGCGCCTCATCACCGTAAGCCCTATGAGCATCCGATTGACAGAATAAGGCAGTTTTAATTCTACTTCAACCCAAAAAGACCGAGCAACTTCCAATAGAAAAGTTACTCGGTCTTTTTTTGTTATGGGTTGCCGCCACTTTTAAAAGTGGACTCTTATTTATGGTTCTTTTAAAGGTGAACTCTTATTTATGGTTCTATGATCCAATCCTCAATATTCCCTTTCTTAGCATCAAAGTTTACACCAACTTTTACTATCGGCTTGCCACATCTCGCAAAACGCTGGCCGTATTGCTTGAGGTTGATTTGCTGCATGGCGGCCTGGGCACTCTTGTTGAGTTTCAGTTCGATGAGATAGAGAGTATCCTCAGTCTCCATCACTACATCCACCCTTCCATTCGGTGTGTGAACCTCCACATCCACCACAAAGTGAGTCAAGAGGGTGAAGATGATGAAAAGCACCTGCTGGTAATGCCCCTCGTAATTGGTATTGTTACAATAAGGCACCGTGCCCAAGAACTCCTGGAGCAAGCGCAAGGCTCCATCCATGTCGCCTTGGCGAATCAAGACAGACATCTGGGCGATTGCCACATCTCCCTCCTCGGCATACATGCCTTCCAAATAATAAGGCAGAAGGCTCTCAAATAAGCCCACCTTGATTTCCTTGTTAGGCAAGTCGAGCGTGAAGAGTTGGCTCATCTTGTCATAGCCCTTGATGGTGATGTAGCCGCTCTGATAGAGCAAAGGCGTGATGGTCTTCAAGTTCTCCGTAGGTGCATCGAATGCTGAGGAACGAGCCAATGACCTGCCTATCTTGGCTGGCAAGACCTTAAACTTGCGAAGCATGTTGATAAGATAGGTAGGTGTGCCCGAGCTGAACCAATAAGCACCGAAGTTCTTATCATCAAAACAGTTGAGCAAACTATAAGGATTAAACACATCAGGGGATGCTGGCGAGAAGTGATAGCCATCATAATTCTCCTTGAGTTTAGCAATAGTTTCCTCTCTTGTCATCCCCTGTGCCTCTGCCAACATATCTATATCCTCGCTCATCTGGGTAAGCAATTCTTCCTTGGTGATTCCGCAAACTCCAGCATATTCATCATCTAACGAAACATTTTTGATGTTATTCAACTCGCTAAAAATGCTCACTTGCGAGAACTTGGTGATACCAGTCAGGAAGACAAAACGAAGCATAGGCTCACACATCTTGAGTGGGCTAAAGAAATTGCGCATCACATTGCGAAGCACATCCAAAGTTTCTTTATCGTGAGCAACATCGAGCATAGGCGCATCATACTCGTCGATGAGCACGACCACCTGCTTGCCACTAATTTCATAAGCGGTGGTAATTAATTCCGTCAATCGATCATTTGCACCTCTTTTAGTATGGGTAATCCCCCATTTTCTCTCTTCTGCCTCCAAACGATTTGAGAGATAATCCTCCAATTGCTCCTTCTCCATGTGCTTACCTCCACTCATGTCGAAGTGCAGTACAGGATATTCCATCCATTCCTGCTCTAACTTTTCGATGGCAAGCCCCTCAAACAGTTCTTTCTTTCCAGAGAAATAACTCTCAAAAGTGGACACCAAAAGTGACTTACCGAAACGGCGTGGACGACTTAAGAAGAAATAACATCCACCAGAATGTGTCATTCGATAGATATATTCCGTCTTGTCGATATAGAGCTTGTTTTCCTTTCGAATACGCTCAAATGTTTGGATTCCTACAGGATATAATTTCAATGCCATAATTGCTTCGTTTTGAATTCACATTGCAAAAATAGGCATTTTTTCCGAAATACCTATCAGAAAATAGAATATTTAACGGAAAACTTACATCTTCTTGGTAAAAGCCAAGGTAACGAGCTGCCAACCAGCTTATGTCTTGGCATAAGCCTCAGCTTCTCGAAGGGCGGAACCATCAAGTAGCTGCGTGTGAAGGTGGGCGACTACCCCCGAAGTAAAAATATAATGGCAGAGGAAAAGAACATAATGACAGGTGGTGGTGAACTGGTCACAAATTGTGACCGGTTCAAAAATCTCAAGCATTCTACTGTCTGTCCATTTGCATTTACGGAACAAGGAGTTGCCATGTTAGCCTCTGTACTGAGAAGCGAAACTGCCATTCGTGTCAGCATCCGTATCATGGATGCTTTTGTGTCCATGCGCCATTTCTTGATAAACAATGCAGATGTGTTCAGAAGACACCCTTGCCTTTGACTATGCAATTCCCGCTATTAGGGCTTGCTCGGGACTTTCACCCGTTAGACAAAGCTCATGCCGAACGTACTTAGAAGAAGGGGGGGTGTCATAAGTCACATCCAATACGCCCTGAAAGAAGAGAGTGTTTTGCATCCACACGCCCTGGGCTAGGAGCTTTTGGGCTTTCAGCCCGTCCTCGGCTGCCATTATCTAGACTTATGACACACCCTCTTTATTTTCTTATACGGTTTACCGCCCAAAACAAGGGCAGCCATCGGATCCTTGATAATCAATTTACCAGCAAGAAAATCTTGCCATACTTGATGGTATTCGCTTTGCCTTGAAATTGCAATAACAAGGCAATTGGTATCCAAAACAATATTCATAACTATCGGCGATAAGGAGTTCTTTCGTGCAATGTCTCAAAGCTCTTCAGCTTTTCTTCTGTCA
>ERZ1034949.200-NODE-200-length-41440-cov-13.630397_pt1 | contig 41440 bp, 35 predicted proteins | sample MGYA00520590_ERZ1034949 | MGnify/ENA primary metagenome ERZ1034949 (study PRJEB33766, sample SAMN09781752) | gut metagenome | biome: gut microbiome | host: Homo sapiens | place: Madagascar | study: EMG produced TPA metagenomics assembly of the PRJNA485056 data...
TGCCTAGATAGCTCAGTCGGTAGAGCAGAGGACTGAAAATCCTCGTGTCACTGGTTCGATTCCGGTTCTAGGCACTTAAAGCTGTTTCATCACGAAACAGCTTTTTTTGCGTTAATAACATTTATAAACACATATTAAGTTTTTATAATGGACAAAGGAGGATATTATGTCAAAAGGAAACATTAATTATAAATATTTGAAAAGAAGAAAGTCATGGTTCAGGAGAAATCTGCCACTTGTTATTCTTATCGCAATAGCTGCAGTGGTTATAATCGCAGGTTCAATAATAGCAGGTATTATGTTGTCACATTCTGGAAAGGATAAAAATAATAATCAAGCGAATCAGAATGAGCAGACATATGTCACAGATATGTCTACAGAAGAGACAACAGTAGCAAGGGAAGTTGTGTGGGTTGATAATAAAGAGCCTGAATCAAAAGAACAAGAATATATTGTTCCAGAAGGGGTTTATCTTCCATATTTTATTAAGGTAAACAGAGCTGCTAATTGTGCTACAGTGTATGGAATTGATGAGAATGGAGAATACACTATACCAGTCAAAGCATTTGCAACATCATGTGGAAAAGCAGGCGACGAAACTATCGTGGGCGAGAATTATGTAACATCAGATAAGTACGAATGGGGCTACATGGTTGATGGTACTTATGGACGTTATGCATTCAGAATAAGTGGAGGTTATTTGTTCCATTCTGTGCCATATTATTCAATGAATAAGGGTGATTTGGAGGATGGACAGTACAATAAGCTTGGTGATTATGCTTCTCTTGGCTGTGTCAGAATGTGTGTAAAAGATGTTAAATGGATATACGATAATTGTCCATCGGGTACTGGTGTAACTATATATGATGATGAGGCTACCCCGGGTCCCCTTGGTAAGCCCGATTCTATAAAAGTTCCAGAGGACAGTGCTTATGCAGGCTGGGACCCTACAGACCCTGATGAGAATAATCCATGGAATGCTTATAGTGCTAAGATAGTGGGAGCAAAGGATGTTCAGACAAAGATTGGTCAGAGTGTAGATATAATGACAGGGGTTAGTGCAACTGATACCTGTGGAAATGATATCACTGCAAAGATAGTGACTGTTGGAAGATATACATTTGACCAGACAGGTATTTATGATATTAAGTATGAAGTTACAGATGCAATTGGAAGCCATGATGAAGTAACAGTAAAGCTTACGGTTACAGAATAAGAGATAATGGAGTTGTATTGATGGAAAATATAGATATTCTGGCAAAACTTGAAGATTATTCGAAAGCTGGTTATGTGCCGATGCATATGCCAGGAGGAAAGCGCAATACTGAATATGCAAGTACTTCAGAACTTGATATTACCGAGATTGACGGATTTGATAATATGCATAATGCAGAGGGTATTATTAAAAATGCGTCTGACAGGGCAGCTAGATTATATAGAGCTGATAAGACACTGATGCTTGTAAATGGAAGTACAGCGGGAATACTGTCGGCTGTATGTGGTGCAACAAAAAGAAAAGGAAAGATCATTGTTGCAAGAAACTGCCATGTGTCAGTGTACAATGCATTGATTATAGCACAGCTTGAGCCAGTATATGTTATACCGGAGGTAGATGAAAGTACTGGAATATACAGAGGACTTACTTTAGAACAGGTTAGAAAATGTGTTGAGAGTAATAGGGATGCACAGGCTGTTATTATAACTTCTCCGACTTATGAAGGTGTTGTGTCAGAGGTAAGGGAGATTGCCAGTTATCTGCATGAAAAAGGAATACCACTTATAGTAGATGAGGCACATGGTGCACATTTTGAATTCAGTGAGGAATTTCCGGAGTCCGCAGTGGAAGCCGGCGCAGACCTTGTAATTAATAGCATTCATAAAACTCTGCCAGCTTTAACACAGACTGCACTTCTACATATTTCTGGAAATTATGTAGATTATGATAAGGTGGAACGATTTTGGAATATATATCAGACAACCAGTCCCTCATATATTCTTATGGCGAGTATTGACAGATGTATGAGAATTATTGAAGAACAGGGAGATTATATTTTTAAGAATTATATTAGTAAACTTAAAAATTTAAGAGAAAATATTGAAAAACTTAATAATATAAGATTGATGGATAGTGATGATATTTCTAAGATTATTCTTATATGTGATGATGGAAAGTATCTGTATGACAGATTATTGAAAGAATATAAGGTGCAGCTAGAAATGGCATCATTCAAATATGCGATTGCGATGACTTCAGTTGCTGACAAGCAGGAATATTATGACAGATTTCTTAGTGCATTGAAGGAGATTGATGTAAGCTGGAAAGTTGAAAGCAAAGACGATGAAAATGATGTAGGAGAAAGCTTAGGGTATGCGATTAACAACAAGCCGGAAGTATGTATGTGTCCAGCAGATGCAATTGATTTAGTGGATGAAAATGGATATGAGGATTTATCTGTTAATTCACCTGATATATGTGGTAGAATAAGTGTGTCGTCAGTTCTTATATATCCTCCGGGAATGCCTGTTGTTAATGTAGGCGAGAGAATTACTGATGATGTATGCAGGATTATTAATAATGCGATAGATACAGGGCTGGAAGTACCCGGTCTTAAGGAAGGAAAGATAAGATGCCTGAGATAGCAATTATTATGGGAAAAAGCGCGTCCGGTAAGGACAAGATATATAAAGCACTTATTGAAGATGAAAGTCTGAAGCTGAATACTGTAACTTTGTATACAACAAGACCAATGAGAGCCGGGGAGACTGACGGAGTTGAGTATTTTTTTGTAAATGATGAGACAGCCGTTAAGATGCAGGAGAGTGGCAGGATTGTTGAACTCAGGGAATATAATACTGTGTATGGTGTGTGGAAGTATTTTACAGCTGATGATGGACAGATTGAGCTTGCCAGCGGAAGAAAGTATCTTGTTATAGGTACATTGGAGGCTTATGACAAATTCTGTGAATTTTATGGAAAAGAGCATATTATGCCAGTATATATTGAGGTTGAAGATGGATTGAGACTTACAAGGGCTATTCACAGGGAGCAAAAGCAGGATAATCCGCATTATGAGGAAATGTGCAGAAGATTTCTTGCTGATAGCGAAGATTTTTCTGAAGAGAATATTACAAGAGCAGGAATTACAAGAAGATTCAGCAATAATGGAGAGTTTGTGGACTGTCTGAATGAAGTAAGGGAAGCTATAGTAACAGGTTTATATTAGTAAGAGGTTTATCAATAGGTATTTCAACATAGAAGCATTATGTGTTATAATATAATGTGCGATTAAATTAATTATCAAACAACTGCAATGCAGTAGTTATATGAAAGATGAATAGGCAAGAAGAAAAGAGGGATAAGTATGAGTAATTTTTCAGATATATATGGATATGAGACTATTAAAGAACATTTGCAGAGCGCAATATCTATGGGAAAGGTATCTCATGCTTATGTAATCAGCGGAGGACTTGGTTCAGGAAAGAAGCTTATTGCCAGCACATTTGCACAGACACTGCAGTGTGAGGCGGGCGGTGTTGAGCCTTGCGGGGTGTGCCATTCCTGTGTGCAGGCGGCAGGCAGGAACCAGCCGGATATTATCTGGGTAGGACATGAGAAGCCGGGAAGTATCGGTGTTGATGATATAAGAGACCAGCTTGTATCTGATATGCAGATTAAGCCTTACAGCAGTCCTTACAAGATATACATTATTGATGAAGCAGACAAGCTTACTGTTGCAGCACAGAATGCAATGCTTAAGACAATTGAAGAGCCACCGGCTTATGGAATTGTTATTCTTCTTGCTAATAATCCGGATGTTTTCTTACAGACTATTCTGTCAAGATGTGTTGTGCTTGATCTTAAGCCACTTAAGGATGATGTAGTTATTAAGTATCTTAAAGACCATTATGATAATATTGGAGATTACGAGTGTAAATTTGCAGCAAGATTCGCGGCAGGACGAATAGGCAGAGCAATGACTATGGTTGAATCTACTGAGTTTGCTGAGTTAAGACGTGATGTGATGGATGTTATTAAGAATGCAAAGGATATGGATTCAGCTGATATTATGGCATCTGTTAAGAGAGTTGCCAATTATAAGCTGACTATAGATGATTATCTTGACCTGATGCTTATGTGGTACAGGGATGTACTTATGTTTAAGAGTACGAATGATACTAATCTGCTAATATTTAATGATCAGATGACACTTATAAAGAGTCAGGCACAGACTATGTCATATGAAGGTTTACAGGATATTATTAATTCTATTGACAGGGTTAAGGTCAGACTTCAGGCAAATGTTAATTTTGATCTGGTTATTGAATTGCTTATTATGGCGATTAAGGAAAATTCATAGAATGGAGAGTATAGATGACTAAAGTTGTTGGAGTTAGATTCAGACAGGTTGGAAAGATATATTTCTTTGCACCGGGAAAATATTCAGTTGAAACAGGACAGCATGTTATTGTTGAGACTGCAAGAGGCATTGAATATGGACAGGTTGTTCTAGGTGAAAGAGAAGTTGAGGATACAGCGGTTATCCAGCCTCTAAAGGCAATTATAAGGGTTGCAACACCAGAAGATGATGAAAGAGAATTAAAAAACAGGGAAAAGGAAAAAGAAGCATTTAAGATATGTCTTGAGAAAATTTCAAAGCATAATCTTGACATGAAGCTTATTAAGGCTGAGTATACATTTGACAATAATAAGGTCCTGTTTTATTTTACTGCTGATGGAAGAATTGATTTCAGAGAGCTTGTTAAGGATCTTGCTGCAGTATTTAAGACCAGAATCGAGTTAAGACAGATTGGAGTAAGGGATGAGACTAAGATTCTTGGTGGAATTGGTTCCTGCGGAAGACCTTTATGTTGTGCTACATTTTTACCAGAATTCAATCCGGTATCTATTAAGATGGCTAAGGAACAGAATCTGTCACTTAATCCAACTAAGATTTCAGGTGTGTGTGGGCGACTAATGTGTTGTTTAAAGAATGAGCAGGATACATATGAGGAATTGAACAGTCATCTGCCTAATGTGGGAGATTCTGTTACTACACCGGAGAAGCTTATTGGAGAGGTTTCAAGTGTTAATGTATTAAGGCAGAGAGTTAAGGTATTAGTAACTCATGATAATGACGAAAAGGAACTTAAGGAATATCCGGTTGAGGAGCTTCGTTTTAAGAGAAAAAGAAGATTTGATAAGGTCCGCATTGATGATGATAAGGAACTTAAGGCACTTGAGGAATTAGAAAGAAAAGAAGGAAAAGCCCATATTAGTGATGATTAATGAACGAATTGATGATTTGATGAGAGATGGACTAAAGCTTATACAGAATACAGATATTTTCTGTTTTGGAATGGACGCAGTGCTGTTGTCTACTTATGCCAGGGCAGGGAAGAAAGACAGGGTGCTGGATATGGGTACAGGTAATGGTATTATTCCGGTGCTTATGCAGTCTAAGAATCCGGGTAGCATATATAGTGCTCTTGAGATTCAGGAGGGCAGCGCACAGCTTGCCAGAAGAAATGTGGAGCTTAATCATCTCGAGGACAGAATCAGTGTTGTTAAGGGTGATATTAAGGAAGCTTCCACTATATTTGGGGAAGCTTCTTTTAATGTTGTGACGAGCAATCCGCCATATATGAATGAAAATCACGGTATAGTCAATCCGGACAGTGCCAAGGCAATTGCAAGGCATGAGCTTCTGTGCAGTCTTGATGATGTTATAAGGGAAGCAAGCCGTTGTCTTAAATCCAAAGGAAAAATGTATATGGTTCACAGACCGAACAGACTTGTTGATATATTTGACACAATGAGAAAGTATCATCTTGAGCCGAAGAGAATGAGGCTGGTGTATCCTTATGTGAATAAGGCTGCCAATATGGTGCTTATAGAAGCGGTTAAGGGAGGCAATTCCCAGCTTATTGTTGAAGAACCGCTTATTGTATACAAGACGGACGGAACTTACACTGATGCGCTTCTTAAAATGTATGAATAGATTAGAGGATTATTATGGATAATGAAAGAAATGTAAAGAAAGACGGACCGGGTATGCTGTATCTGTGTGCAACGCCTATTGGTAATCTTGAGGATATTACTTACAGGGTTTTGCGTGTGCTTTCAGAAGCAGACCTGATTGCGGCAGAGGATACAAGAAACAGTATTAAGCTGCTTAATCATTTTGAAATAAAGACACCTATGACAAGTTATCATGAATTTAATAAGTATGATAAGGCAAAGGTTCTTGTTGATAAAATCTTAGGTGGAATGGATGTGGCTGTAATTACCGATGCGGGAACTCCGGGTATATCTGATCCAGGTGAGGAGCTTGTAAAGCAATGCAGGGAAGCAGGTATCAGGGTTACTTCACTTCCGGGACCTGCTGCATGTATAACTGCACTCACAATGTCTGGACGTGAGACCAGAAGATTTGCATTTGAAGCATTTTTACCAGCGGATAAGAATGAGAGAAAAGAAGTTCTTGCAGAGTTAGCATGTGAAACAAGGACTATGATTATATATGAAGCACCGCACAGACTTACTAAGACACTTGCGGAACTTCAAGATACGCTTGGCGGTGACAGACAGATTACTATATGTAAGGAACTTACCAAGAGATATGAGAATTCGATGGAATTCACGCTTGAATCTGCATGTGAATATTATGAAAATAATGAGCCGAGAGGCGAATATGTGCTTGTGATTGCCGGAAAGAGCCGTGAGCAGTTAAAGGCCGAGGCAAGAAAGCAGTGGGAAAACATGAGTGTGGCAGAACATGTGCAGATGTATATGTCGCAGGGCATGGATAAGAAAGAAGCCATGAAAGCTGCAGCAAAGGACAGGGGTGTATCAAAAAGAGATATATACCAGGAGCTTGAAGGGAAAGCGTAAGCAGCTACTGGATAGTGTGTTCTCTTATGATTGCGCGTACTGTCTTGAAAAGATAAGGCTTGATAGTATCTATGTCAGCAGGTTCTTTATAAAGAATTGCACTGTAGCAAGTTGAACTTACAAGCTCAACAATAAGGAAGAGCATTATTTCAGGCTCTTCAAGTGAGATATCCTCAGCGTTAATCATTTCATAATATACATCTTTAAAGTTAATATCATCAGATGCAACCTTAGTTGTGAGAGCTTCCTTGAAGATTCCCCAGCTAAGGTTTTTTGATATAAATGTGAGAAGAGTCTGATTAGAATTCAGTTCATCTACAATATGATTAATTATAAATATTATTTTTTCTTCGAAACCTAACTGTTCGTCCTTTTCTTTAGAAAATTCCTCTAAATCAGCGACGGCATTCTTAAATAATTTACTTGATTCATGTGATATAAGACGGTTTCTTATATCATACTTGTCCTTAAAGTACAGATAAAATGTACCCTTAGCAATACCTGCTTTCTGAGAAATTTCCGCAATAGAAGTCTTCGCAACCCCCTGGGTAGTAAAGAGATTAAATGCAGTATTCAGCAGAGAAGTAAGTTTCTGTTGTTTGTTAGCTTCAAGCTTTCCCATATCAATCACTCACCTTTATTAGTGTTAATTATTAGTTGGTTATAGTGTGTATTATGAGTTGGTATGGTAATTGATTTCAGGTGCTTTGGAGCCACCGGCACTTAACAAGTTGCAGGAACTGCAACGAGTTTAGTGTCCGCTGTGAGCGACAAGCAGCGCAAGCGTGCCTGAAATTGATTACCATGCCAACTCATTCATAAATACATTATACACCAATCCAATTATAAAATAAATATAAAAAAATGACTTTTGGTCAATTTTCTATTGACTATGTGTTTTGAGGTGCTATAATGTCAACTGAAATTGAAAATGACTGTTGGTCATATTTGTTAAAGACATGAATACTTATATGACTGAGGGTTGTTGGCATTTGCATCTTACAGAAAGGCGTGGTTATTTATATGAAAAAGTTTGGAAAAGTTGTTGTTAAGTTAAGAATTCCAATTCTGGTTCTTAGCTTCCTGCTGTTGATTCCATCAGTTCTTGGTTACTTTAATACCAGGGTTAATTACGATATCCTGTATTATCTGCCAAGTGATATCGACACTATGCAGGGACAGGACATTTTGCTTGATGATTTCGGAAAGGGCGCTTATGCAATGGTCGTCGTTGACGGAATGAATAAGTCAAATGTTTCTAAGTTGGTAAAGAAGGTTGAGGGGGTTGACCATGTAGCGTCAGTTATCTCTTATAGTGGAATAGTAGGAGATGATGTTCCTTCAGAAATTCTTCCTGATAAGTTCCGTTCTTATTTTGAAAATGAGGATTCAGGAGCTACATTGTTTGCAATATTCTTTGATGATACAACATCAAGTGATGATACAATGAAGGCTATTCAGGAAGTAAGAGATGTTACGGATAATCAGTGTTATATTGCCGGTATGTCTGCTGTAGTTACAGATACTAAGACAATGGCAGAAAAGGAGACTCCTTTTTATGTACTTGTAGCGGTTGTACTTGTATGTATCGTACTTGCTATATTTATGGATTCATTCCTTGTACCAGTATTCTTTATGCTAAGTATAGGTATGGCAATTGTGTATAACCTTGGTTCTAATTATTTCTTAGGTGAGGTTTCATACATAACAAAAGCACTGGCTGCGGTACTTCAGCTTGGTGTTACTCTGGATTATTCTATATTCTTATGGCACAGCTACAAGGAAGCTAAGGAAGAAACTCCGGATGACCATCACGAAGCTATGGCGGTTGCTATTGGGAATACACTTACATCAGTTGTTGGTTCGTCCATAACAACTGTTGCAGGATTTATTGCACTTTGCTTTATGAGCTTTACACTTGGTCTTGACCTTGGTGTTGTTATGGCAAAGGGTGTTGTGTTGGGTGTTATTGGTTGTGTTACAATACTTCCTTCCCTTATTCTTACATTTGACAGATCTCTTGAGAAGACAATGCATAGAGAGATTATGCCGAATTTTGATAAGCCCGCAAGGTGGATTGTTAATCATTCATGGATATTCCTTATAATATTTGTTCTGCTTCTTGGCCCGGCAATCTACGGATATAACAATACTAAGGTTTACTATGATTTGTCTGATACACTTCCAGAGAAACTTAACTGCTCGCAGGCTAACAAGATGCTTGCCGACAACTTTGACGGAACTAATTCTATATATATGATTCTTGCAGACAGTAATCTTTCAGCAGAGGATTCTGATGCAATGATGAATGAGGTAAATGATCTGGATGGAATATCATTTGCATTAAGTATTGATTCAGCACTCGGAGGAGAAATCCCTACGGAAATGCTTCCTGATTCACTTGTTTCAGAGCTTAAGGGTGATGAATATCAGATTATGATGGTATCAACTAATTACACAATTGCTTCTGATGAAATCAATGACCAGATTAATAAGGTTGATGCAATTGCGAAGAAGTATGATGCCAAATCAATGGTAATTGGAGAAGCCCCTTGTACTAAGGATCTTATCACTATTACTGATAAGGATTTCAAGACAGTTAGTGCAGTTTCAATTGTTGCGATATTCTTTATTATTTTCTTCGTATTGAAGTCAATATCTCTTCCAGTTATTCTGGTTGCTGCTATTGAATTTGCTATATTTGTTAATATGGGTATTCCATATTATACAGGAACAACGATACCATTTATATCTTCGGTAGTAATCGGAACTATTCAGCTTGGTGCGACAGTCGATTATGCGATTCTTATGACTACAAGATATAAGAGAGAAAGAGCCGCTGGTAACTCTAAGAAAGAGTCTATATCAATAGCACTTGGAACATCTATTCCATCTATTATTGTCAGCGCACTTGGTTTCTTCGCAGCAACATTTGGTGTAGGTATGATAGCCAGTGTTGATATGATTGCTTCACTTTGTACACTTATGGCACGAGGTGCAATCATCAGTATGTTTGTTGTTATATTTGTTCTTCCATCACTTTTTGTATTGCTTGATAAGGTGATTATTCATACAAGTTTAGGTTTTAAGCCTAAGAAGAACAGTCAGAATTAATAGTAGGAGGATATAATCATGGTAAAAAAGAATTTATTCAGATATAGTTCAGTTTTAATGTGTGTAGTTCTTACAGCAGCAAGCCTTGTTGGTTGCGGTGCTAATACAGCTGCAACAACAGGAACAGATACAGCTTATGTAACAGAGATGGCAGCAGGCAGTACAGAGGCTACAATTACACAGGCAATAACTAATGAGCTTGCAGTGTCTAACAAGAGCACACTTGCAACTAACACAAGACAGGAAACTGTTTATGTATTTAATGACGCTTTAGGTAACAAGAATCACATCACTGTCAACGAAAAGATTACAGACGCTAACGGCAATGAGACTCTTAATAAGACTGAGTCAAGTGAAAATGCGCCAGTAACAATGAAGGTTACTTACAAGCTTGATGGCAAGGAAATTAAGCCGGAAGACCTGGCCGGAAAGAGCGGAAAGGTTACAATACGTTTTGATTACACTAATAATCAGAAGAAAACTGTAACAATTAATGGTAAGAAGCAGACGGTTGCCGTACCATTTACAATGATTACAGGCATGATGCTTCCAACAGATGTATTCTCAAATGTTGAGGTTACTAATGGTAAGCTTACTAAGGTCGGAGACAATATTGTGGCAGTCGGTATGACAATGCCAGGACTTAAGGATACTATGAATCTTAAGTTTAATGGTAAGTCACTTGACCTTGATATTCCTGAGTATTTTGAATTAACAGCAGATGTTAAGAATTTCTCACTCGATATGACAATGTCTGTTGCAACATCTAATCTTCTTTCAGATATGAATGCTGATGATATTACTTTAGATGATTTAAAGAAAACTGTTGCTTCACTAGATGATGCAGCAACACAGCTTGCAGACGGAACTGTTACATTACAGGATGGAACACAGCAGTTAAGTGATGCAATTCCAGCACTTACTGATGGTGTTGACCAGTTAAATACAGGTGCTTCTTCTCTTAAGGATGGTATATATGCATACGCAGATGGCGCTGCAAGTGCATATGAGGGTTCAGTTTCACTTAATGACAACATGAAGGCATATGCTGACGGAATCGGAACTCTTTACAATACTCTTAAGGATAATAATCTTGACAGCAGTGTTGCTTCTGCAGCAGATGGTGCAAGCCAGCTGGCAGCAGGCGCTGTAACACTTGATGCAGGAATTGACAGTGCTTTAGCAGGTGCTGGACAGTTAGTTACCGGAGCAGATGCATTATCAGGTGGTCTTACAAAGCTTGAAGCTGGTTCTGACCAGCTGGCAGCAGGAACTACTCAGTTAAAGAGCAGTCTTGAAGCTGGAAAGACACAGGCAACAGAAAGTTACAGCACAGCTTATGGAAGTTTTTATAAAGTAGCATTTGCAGTAACATGCATGAGTCAGGGAATTAATCCTAATTCAGCAACACCACAGCAGCAGGCAGTAATCGCAGCAGCTTTGGCACAGTCTGGTATATCACAGACACCTGACGTAACAAGTAAGACACAGTACGCATTGGCAACAGGTTATATATTAAAGAACTATGCATCTGTTAAGCAGGTAGTTGCTGCTACTGTAAGTGCAGCAGCTGGCGGACAGCTTGATGAAGCTACAGTAAGTGCCAAGGCAGATGAGCAGATTGTTACAATGACAAGCGGACTTTCACAGGCTTATCAGGCATACAGCAATTGCAATACAACATTATCATCTCTTGAAGATGCCGGATATTTTGATGGTATGAGCGACCTTAATGCTGGTATTAAGTCAGCTAATTCTGGTGCAACACAGCTTAAAGCAGGAATTGACCAGTTAAGTACAGGTGCAGGACAGTTAAGTGCTGGTTCTAAGCAGCTTAAGTCAGGACTTGGTACATTAAGTACAGGTCTTAACACACTCAGCACATCAGTTGGCTCGTTCTCAACATACAGAGAAGGAACTCTCTGCTCAAGCTTATATGTATTAAATCTTAATGCAGGAAAGCTCCAGCAGGAAGGAACAGCAGTCCTTCAGAGCGGACTTTCACAGCTTACAGCTAATAATGTTACATTAAAGAACGGTGCAGTACAGCTTGCAGATGGAACAGCTACATTAAAGGACAGCTCAGTAACACTTGCAGATGGAGTTACACAGTTAAACGAAGGTGCAATTACATTAAAGGATGGAATGGCACAGTTTAACAGTGAAGCAATCGAGCCTATCACAAAGCTTGTAGACTCAGACGCACAGACAGCCGTTGATACAATCAAGGCAGTAGTTAAGGCAGGCCAGGAATACAATTCATTCTTAGGCAAGTCAGATGACAAAGCTGGTAGTGTAACATTTGTCTATAAGACAGCAGGCATTACAGCTAATAACTAAGCTTTTTTCTTTCAAACACTTTCATATAAAGATGGAACAGCCACCCGCGGGGAAACCCAAGGGTGGCTGTTTCAATGTACATAAATTATTATGGGATCTGATGGAAGAAGTCTTCCAGCCGTATAAATGTTTTCGTAAGAACCTCGGCTTCTTCTTTTGTTAAATCCTTCGTGATATGTCCGATCATGTCCTTGTGAAAATTCTCATGATGTCTGTATGCGGCAATTCCTTTGTCTGTAAGAGAAGCATAGACTATACGGCGGTCTTTCTCGCCGCGCTTTCTTATCACATAGCCTTTCTTGACAAGCCCATTGATTCCAACGGTAAGAGTTCCCATTGTTACTCCAAGTGACTTGGAAATTGTGGACATAGTACGAGGTTCTTCAATTCCGATTGCCTCTATAATATGCATGTCTGTAACAGAAATATCTTTAAATTCTTCTGTGATAAGAGCCCTTTCTTCAATGTTCAAGATATCATTGAACAAGTCTACAAGCACAGAATTCAGAGACTCAAATATATCCATAAACACGTACCTTAACCTTACTTATTAATAAAATAATTATATCTTATTAAAAAGTAATATGCAAGTTTGCAATTTGTACAAATGTGGTGTAATATGTCATTGGAATATGCAAAACTGGGTATTTGATACCCTTAATCTATTATGACGTTGGAGGAAGACATGAAATTTATAGCAATTGGTGAATTGATGTTGAGATTATCACCACCTAACTATGAAAAACTTGTAACTACACATGATTTCAGAGTTAATTATGGCGGAGCAGAGGCAAATGTAGCGGTTTCCCTTGCAAACCTTGGTGTTGATTCAACATTTTTTACAGTATTACCTAACTCAGACCTTGGAAAGTCAACTATTAATTATCTTAAGTCTAATGATGTGCATACCAAGCACATTATAAGATCAGAAGGAAGAATGGGACTTTATTATCTGGAAGAAGGTGTTTCTGTCAGACCTTCACAGGTAATATATGATAGAGCTGATTCTGCATTTGCAGAATACGACTATAAGGATGTTGATTTCGAGGAGATTCTTAAGGATTATGACTGGCTCCATATAAGCGGTATCACTCCGGCTCTTTCTTACAACTGCCGTAAGATGATGGATATGGCAGTTAAGGCAGCTAAGAAGATGGGACTTACTGTCAGCTTCGACCCTAACTGGAGAAGTACGCTCTGGTCATTCGAGACTGCAAGAGATGTTCTTAGTAAGTATCTTCCTTATGTTGATGTGCTTATTGGAATCGAACCTATCCATGTATACAGAGAAGATGGAACTGATGTTAAAGACGGTCTTACAATGGACCCATCATTCAAGGACATGGACAGAGTATTTAAGGCAATAGACGAGCAGTATCATATGAAGGCTATTGCAAGAACTGTAAGATATGTACACTCAGGAAGCAACAACTCTTTAAAGGCTTTCTATTATACTAATGGAGAGACTTATGAGAGTAAGACAATTAATTTCGAGATAGTAGACCGAGTTGGTGGCGGCGATGCATTTTCATCAGGACTTATCTATGCCCTTATGGACAATATGACACCTGAAGATACTGTTAACTTCGCTGTTGCTTCTTCAGTAATGAAGCATGCTATCAGAGGTGATACTAATATCACCTGTGTTGACCACATTAAGAGACTTATGAAGAATTCGTCTTTCGATGTGCAGAGATAATTTAATATTAAGATTACCTGTTCCGTGTATGTGGAACAGGTTTTTTTACGGAGGCTTAAGTTATGAGTATTAATATTTGTCCAATGGTTGCACTGGCAGCCGAGCTGACGAATGTGCCTTTATGGCTTTGTATACCATTTGCATGTCTGCTTTTGTGTATAGCCATAATTCCACTTGTAAAAGGAGAATGGTGGGAAAAGTACAGACCATTTGCTGTAATATTCTGGTCACTGCTTTTCATAATTCCGTTCGCAGTTAAGTATGGTGCTGGAACAGCAGCAGAGACTGTACTTGAATGTCTGGTAAATGATTATCTTACATTCATTGTACTACTTTTCGGTCTGTTCTGTGTAGCAGGTAACATAACAGTTGAGGGAAGTCTTGTTGGTTCACCAAGAGTAAATGTTATTCTTCTTGGAATAGGAACCCTTCTTTCAAGCTGGATTGGAACGACAGGTGCGTCAATGCTTCTTGTAAGACCTGTTATTAAGATGAATTCTTGGAGAAGAAATAAGGCTCACATTATGGTGTTCTTCATTTTCCTTATATCTAATATGGGAGGAAGTCTTACACCTATCGGTGACCCACCACTTCTTATGGGATTTTCAAGAGGTGTTCCTTTCTTCTGGAGTATAAGATTCTTTCCGATACTGCTCCTTAACATGATTATTCTTCTAACAGTGCTTTATTTTCTTGACAAGAGAGCATACAGGAAGGATATTGCAGCAGGTTATATGCCGGAGATTAAGGAAAATGAACCACTTATAAGATTCGAGGGATTACATAATATTATATTCATCGTAATTATTGTTGCAGCAGTTATATTAAGCGGAGTACTTCCGGATGTACCATTTTTCCAGAACGCTGCTGGCGAGGTAATCTCAATTCCTATATTTGGAGAGGTTAAGCTTGCGATTACTTCACTTATTGAAGTAGTTATGATTCTTTTAGCTGCATTTTTATCATTCAAGACAACTAATGCAGAGATAAGAAAGAAAAACCATTTTACATGGGGTGCCATTCAGGAAGTTGCTGTACTGTTCATAGGTATATTTATTACTATGCAGCCAGCTCTTATGATTTTAAAGAGTGCAGGCGCAGAGCTTGGACTTACACATCCATCACAGATGTTCTGGGTGACAGGTGCACTTTCAAGTTTCCTTGATAATACACCAACTTACCTTGTATTCCTCACAACGGCTGGTTCAATGGGATTTGCGTCAGGACTTACAACTGCTCTTGGAGTTGTTCCTGCAAAAATGCTTACAGCAATATCATGTGGCGCGGTATTTATGGGAGCAATGACTTATATTGGTAATGCACCTAACTTCATGGTTAAGTCGATTTCGGATGAGAACGGTGTCAAGATGCCAAGTTTCTTTGGTTATATTGTGTGGTCATTGTGCTGCCTTGTACCGGTATTCCTTATTGACACACTATTATTCTTTATATAATTAGGAGGTGCGCATTATGGCAGATAATGATAAAATAACTGAACTTGCGAACAGAATATACGCACTGGACGAGAAAGTATATAAAGCTACAGGTTCTAATCTGGGACGTGTATATCAGGGAAACAAGGAAAAATGTATTAATGATTTAAGAGATTTGATTAAATCCAGTGCGGATTCTTCAGTTCTTAGAAGTGAGCTTGCACTTATAAGTAATATGGCAAGAACCACTAAAAAGAATCCTCAGCTTCATAAAGAAATAATGCATGAATATGGTGAGATATTTGATGAAGCAATGGCTATGCAGGAAGCGAGAGAGGGAAATGATATTATTGACCCGGAGCATGCAGAGCTTAATATGTCCAATCTTGCAAACAGATTTGGAAAGGACGACAATCTTATTATATGCATAGGCCGTTCATATGGCTGTGCCGGAACAGATATCGGTTTCAAGCTTGCTGATAAGTTAAGAATCAGCTACTATGATGTATCTATCATGAATGAAATATTACAGCGTAACGAAGAACATGAAGAAACTGACAGAGCTTTATTCCAGAATAAAACAGCAAGAACACCGGTTCAGTGGTGGAGAGATTTTAAGAAGTACCATGGTCTTTCAAGGTCTGATGTACAGTTCTTTAATACATCTAAGAAGCTGGTCGATTTAGCAAAGCAGGAACCATATGTTATCATGGGAAGATATGCGGATAATATTCTTACTAAGAACCACATTCCTCATATAAGCATATTTATCACAGCTCCTAAGAAGCTGCGTATACAGAGAACTTACCATACAAGCAAGGAGAAGCTTACTTATAAGCAGGCTGCGAAGTATGTTTCAAAAGAGGATAAGGCACATCTTAAAAGATACGCGTTCTATACAGGCAAGAAGTGGGGCGAAGCAGATAATTACGACCTCACAATTAACAGCTCGACTTATGGAATTGACGGAAGCGTTGATCTGATTATGAGAATTGTGGCTAAGAACAGGATGACAGAAGCATAATAGAATAATGTAAATGTAAGTTGCAGTAACGGTTAAGGTTGCTGCAACTTTTTTAGTAAATAAATTGATTTTTAAAATGTTATGGGATATACTGATTTTAGTAAAGATAAGTTTAGTAAAGATAACTTTACTAAAATTAATTTTATTAAAACAGGAGGTCGTAATATGTGTGATAAATTTATTGGAAGAAAAAATGAATTGAAAAGCTTAGAAACTGCATACAGCAAGAACTCTTTCCAGATGTGCATTGTATATGGCCGCCGAAGGATAGGAAAGACAACTCTTATCAATGAATTTATAAGAGGAAAAGAGCATATAGCTTTTACGGCAATAAAGGGTAGTGCAGAAAGAAATATTGAGTTATTTGGGGAAGTTGTTGTTGACTATTTTATGCCGGGAATTAACGGGGTAAGATTCACAGATATAAAAGACATACTTAATTTTATTACCAACAATATTGGAGATAAAAAGCTTGTACTTGTTATTGATGAACTTCCTTATCTTGCGGAGGCAGATAAAGAATTTTTATCGCTTTTGCAGGTCGAGATTGATAAGAACTGGCTTAATAAAAACATTTTTCTCATTCTGTCTGGTTCATCTATCAGCTTTATGGAACAGGAAGTGCTTAGCAGTAAGAGTCCGATATACGGAAGGCGGACTATGCAGATAGATTTAAAACCGTTTAATTATCTTGAAACTGCATTGTTTGTACCTGATTATTCGTGTGAGGAAAAAGCAATTTGTTATGGAATCACTGGTGGAGTTGCCAAATATATCTCTATGTTTGATTCTGACAAAAGTCTTGATGATAATATTGCGGATTTGTATTTTAACCCATCGGGATTCATGTATGAAGAACCAAGAAACCTGTTAGTCCAGGAGTTCAGGAATGCACCTGTGTATGATGATGTTGTTTCAGCAATTGCCAATGGAGCTAATAAAGCCGTTGAGATAAAGGATAAAACTAATCTGGAAAGTGCGTCTGTCCACAATATTCTTCAACATTTGCTGGAAACCCGTATTATTGAAAAGACATATGCAATCACGGAAGAGAATAATAAGAAGAAAGTCATGTATTCATTGTCAGATGGAATGTTTATGTTCTGGCATAGGTTTATTCCGAGGGCAGTTGCAGCAATTGAGATTGATAATGGAAAACAGTATTATTTAAGTCAGGTAAAACCAAAGCTTCATGAGTATATGGGCGAAATATTTGAGAAAATGTGCAGACAGTATCTGTTAATGAACGCATTTTCTAATAAATTCAGTTGTACAGTTCATCAGGCAGGTAAGTGGTTTGGTACTAATCCGGCTAAGAAAGAGCAGACGGATATTGATGTTGTTGGACTGGATACGACAGAGAATAAGGCAATTCTTGGTGAATGTAAATTCAGGAATACACCAATGGATAAGAAACAGCTTGAAGAACTTATGGACAGAGATGGTTTAATCGACAAGAGATACAAGGTTGCTGAATATCATCTGTATTCATTAAGTGGATTTACCGATTGGGTAAAGGATAATGCTGTGGCTTTAAATGTCAGATTAATTCCTATTGAAGATATGTATAATTAGCATAAAAAACTTGCACATGTTGGTTATGACAGCTTGACAACTAAACATTTATTATATAAAATTTAATCAAATGCATTGACGAAGACAGTAGGTTGGAGTGAAAAGCATGAGCGAGCCGGGATGGTGAGAGCCGGTGCGAGTACTATCCATCTGAACATCACTTCTGAGCATCTTCGCTGAAATCATTACGAGACTAAGCGGGGACGGTAATCCCATCGTCAGGTTAAAGCCAGGGACGCATATGATAGTATGTCGTAATCATTCAGATTTTAGGATAAGTATGTTACCCCCTCTGTTGTATTACGGCAGAGGGGCTTTTTTCGTAAGCAATGAGTCTGCAGGCAGCCATCAGGCATGCTTGTATGACAGATTTATGACGAATGCCCGTAATGTACTAGAAAATATAAGCCAGAAGGCAAGAAAGGAAGCTGCAATGATTTATCAGAAAGTTTCTGCGGATATGAAGTTCGTAGACAGAGAAAAAGAAGTTGAAAAGTTCTGGAAAGACAATGATATCTTCCAGAAGAGTATTGATAACAGAAAGGAAGGACCAACTTACACATTCTATGACGGACCTCCAACTGCTAATGGTAAGCCACATATTGGACATGTACTTACAAGAGTTATTAAGGATATGATTCCAAGATACAGAACAATGAAAGGCTACATGGTTCCTCGTAAGGCTGGATGGGATACACATGGACTCCCGGTTGAGCTTGAAGTTGAGAAGATGTTAGGTCTTGATGGCAAGGAACAGATTGAAGAATATGGTATCGAGCCATTTATCAAGCATTGTAAGGAATCTGTATGGAAATACAAGGGTATGTGGGAGGATTTCTCATCTACTGTTGGTTTCTGGGCTGATATGGATAACCCATATGTAACATATGACAATAACTTTATCGAGTCTGAATGGTGGGCTTTAAAGCAGATCTGGGATAAGGGTCTTCTTTATAAGGGCTTCAAGATTGTTCCTTACTGTCCTCGTTGTGGTACACCTCTTTCTTCACATGAGGTTGCTCAAGGGTATAAGACTCTTAAAGAGCGTACAGCAGTTGTAAGATTCAAGATTGTTGGAGAGGATGCATATTTCCTTGCATGGACAACAACTCCTTGGACACTCTGCTCTAATATTGCTCTTTGTGTTAATCCAGATGAGACTTATGCAAGAGTTAAGGCAGCAGATGGATTCACATACATCATGGCAAAGGCACTTCTTGACAAGGTTCTTGGAGGAATCGAGAGAGAAGAAGGAACTCCTGCTTATGAGATTATTGAAGAATATAAGGGTAAAGACCTTGAATATAAGGAATATGAGCCACTTTACCAGTGTGCAAAGGATGCCGCTGACAAGCAGCACAAGAAAGCATTTTTCGTATACTGCGATAATTATGTAACTATGGAAGATGGTACTGGTATCGTTCATATTGCACCTGCATTTGGTGAAGACGATGCAAGAGTTGGTAGAAAATATGACGCTCCATTTGTTCAGATGGTAGACGAGGCTGGTGTTATGAAGCCTGAGACTCCATTTGCAGGAATGCGTGCTAAGCCAACTAAGAAAGAGATGGAAGCAGGCGCTATCAACTGTGATGTTGAGGTTCTTAAGGAACTTGAGGGCAGAGGAATCCTCTTCTCAGCACCTAAGGTAGAGCATGAATATCCTCATTGCTGGAGATGTGATACACCACTTATCTACTATGCAAGAGAGTCATGGTTTATCAAGATGACAGACCCAGAAGTTAAGGCTAACTTAATTGCTAATAATAAGACAATCAACTGGATTCCAGAGACAATCGGTACAGGACGTTTCGGAGCATGGCTTGAAAATGTTCAGGACTGGGGAATTTCACGAAACAGATACTGGGGTACACCTCTTAATATCTGGCAGTGTGAGGACTGCGGTGAGATGATGTCTATCGGAAGTATCGAAGAACTCAAGGAAAAATCAGACAATTGTCCAGATAATATTGAGCTTCACAGACCATATGTTGATGCAGTTACATGTAAGTGTCCTAAGTGTCAGGGAACAATGAAGAGAGTTCCAGAAGTTATCGACTGCTGGTTCGATTCAGGTTCAATGCCATTTGCACAGCACCACTATCCATTTGAGAATAAAGAATTATTCGAGCAGCAGTTCCCAGCTAAGTTCATATCTGAGGCTGTTGACCAGACAAGAGGCTGGTTCTACTCATTACTTGCTATCTCAACACTGCTCTTTAACAAAGCTCCATATGAGAATGTTATCGTTCTCGGACATGTTCAGGATGCAGACGGACAGAAGATGAGTAAGTCAAAGGGTAACGCTGTTGACCCATTTGACGCATTACAAAAGCACGGCGCAGATGCAATCCGTTGGTACTTCTACGAGAATTCAGCTCCTTGGGTTCCTAACAGATTCAAGGACGAGTGGGTTTCAGAAGGTCAGAGAAAGTTCATGGGAACATTCTGGAACACATATGCATTCTTCGTACTGTATGCTAATATTGATGATTTTGATGCTACTAAGTATCAGCTTGAATATGACAAACTTTCAGTTATGGACAAATGGTTATTATCAAAGCTTAATTCTTTAGTTAAGGTTGTTGATAATAATCTTGAGAACTACAAGATTACAGAGACTGCAAGAGCGCTTGAGGACTTCACAGACGAGCTTTCTAACTGGTATGTAAGAAGAAGCCGTGAGAGATTCTGGGCTAAGGGAATGGAGCAGGATAAGATTAATGCTTACATGACTCTTTACACAACACTTGTAACTCTTGCTAAGATTTCTGCACCAATGGTTCCATTCATGACAGAAAGCATTTATAGAAATCTTGTATGCAGCATTGATAAAAATGCGCCTATTTCAATACATTTATGCGACTTCCCTAAGGTTAATGAGCAGTTCATTGACAAGAAGCTTGAGGAAACTATGGATGATGTATTAGACGCAGTTGTTATCGGACGTGCATGCCGTAATTCAACTAATATCAAGAACCGTCAGCCAATTGGCAAGATGTTCATTAAGGCAGACTGGAAGCTTGATGAGTTCTACACAGCTATTATTGCGGATGAGCTTAATGTTAAGGAAGTTGAATACACAGATGATGTAAGAGCATTTACATCTTACTCATTCAAGCCACAGATGAAGACTCTCGGACCAAAATACGGAAAGCTTCTTAATGCAATTAGAACAGCTCTTACAGAGGTTGACGGTAACGCAACTATGGATAAGCTTAATGAGTCAGGAAGCTTCGAGTTAAATGTTGAAGGTCAGACTATCGAGCTTTCTAAGGACGATGTTCTTATCGAGATGACTCAGAAGGAAGGATTTGTTGCAAGCAGCGACAAGGGTATCACAGTTGTTCTTGATACTAACCTTACTCCAGAGCTTATCGAGGAAGGTTTCGTAAGAGAGGTTATCTCTAAGGTTCAGACTATGCGTAAGGACGCTGGTTTCGAGGTTATGGATAAGATTAATCTCTATGTATCAGGCAACGACAAGATAGCTGATATTGTTAACAGAAATGCTGCTCAGGTTAAGACTGTAGTTCTTGCACAGGATATTATCACTGGAAAGACTGCAGGATTTGAGAAGGAGTGGGATATCAATGGTGAGAAGGTTACACTTGCTGTTGAGAAGCTTGCTTAATGCAGGAAATTGAATAAAAGATATATTAAGCTGTGTGCTGGTCTTTGGGGCTGGCGCACAGCTTTTTTGTGATATGGGAATAATTGACATATATTAATGTATATGCTACTATTTAATTAAGAAAAAGGTCGGAATTGTTGTAATATAGAGGTATAAATGAATTGTTAATGAAGATAAGTTATCATTAATAATACCTCTTGGAAGTAATAATTCACAATGATATTGTTGTATAGAAAAGGATAGGCTTTTAATAGCACAGATATATTGATATATTTGATGAAAGGGGTGCTTTTTTATGACAATATTCACTCAGATTGGCGCAGTGGGAACAACTGATAATTTGGAGATCGCACCACACTGGTTAGGCGTGTTAATACTAACTGTATTTGCAGTAGTTGTGATTGCTATATTTATATTTATGGCAAAAGATTTTATCATGCAGGTGTTGTCTAAAAGAATCACAACGACAGCAACTCTTGCATCTAAATTTCAGGAGGAATATGTTAATAAGCGGATGTATGCTGGAACTGGAGCTATCCAGGAAGGACTTGCAGAGAAAGGAATTGCTTATTATTTTACCATGAATCTTGATACTGGAAAAATAGTTACTTTTCCAGTATCTAAGGATATGTATGATGTCTATGCGGAAGGAACGAAGGGAATACTTACATATAAGTATAAAACATTGATGTCCTTTGAGGCAGAAACAGAAGGAACCAAGGTCAGAAAAGATATAAGCGATTTAGAGGGATATTTTGTATCGATGCAAGATAAGTTATAAAATTGCGAACTATAAACATGTGCTGCTTGAGAATCCTAAATGAGTTTTCTTAAGCAGCATTATTTATTAAGATAAAGGGGGAGATTCTATTGAAGAAGGCAGTATTAGCAATATTGATTGCAGGAATGGCTGTATTAACAGCATGTAGTAATAATAATACGGTTAAGAAAGATGACAATGTTTATAAATATTCTGATTATGAATATAAAGATGAGGCTCAATTTTATATGAAGAAAAATGCTGCGGCTGCGGAAAAAGGATATTATTATCTTTCAAATTCTCCAGTTAGCGGTGAGAATTATAAATTTATGTATTACTATGATATGATTAATAACAATAGCGTAGCGTTATGTTCAAAAGTAGATTGTGCGCATGATGATGCAGAGTGCGAGGCATATTTGTCAGATTATGAACGCTTAGGAAGCGCAGTATGGTATTATGATGGAAGAATATACATGATAGAAAAGACAAAGGAGAAGGATATCCTTGTGTCTTATGATAAAACATTAAGAGATAAGAAAACGGAAAAGACATTATCAATAGATGGAATGTCCATATCATCAGCATGGGGTGAAATTAAATATGCGGATGTTGTCAATGGATATATGTATTATCTTCTATATAGTGACTCAGGGATGCTTATGTGTAAGGCGAATCTTGATAATTCATCTGAACCAGAAATAGTAAAGAAATATAATGCACCGTTTAGTGGTGGAACTGATTTCATAGTTACTGACTTGGCATCACTTAATGCAATAGATAATAAAATTTACATTAATCGCAGAATGAGCATATCATTAGAGGCAGAAGAATATATTGTGGAATGTCTTGATACAGATACGGGAAATATTGATTGCTTTATTGATATAACTAGTGATGACGAATTATCTGAGAAAGCAGAATCTAAATATTGGGTTACATCAGAATTATTTTATGACAAAGATGACAACATGTATTTTGCAGGAGTAGATTCAAGTGCATGGTGTCTTTATAGAATGAATCTTAAAACACAGGAAATAAGTGAAGTATTTAAACTGGATAATAAATCAAACAGAAATTATACAAAACTTGCAGGATATGATGGACAGTATTTTTATGTATTTGATAAACCAGACCTTTCTAAAGGGAAAAAGAATATTACAACTGATGATAAAAATATTGTTTATATAGTGGATACAAATGGCGAGATAAAAGATACTTTAGAATTTAATAAGGATAGTACTAAGATGATTGCTGATGTAGATATATTGGGAGGAGACAGAAGATATTTGTTAGTGACAACAACAGACACAGATATTCAACAGTTCAAAGCATCATCTGGCTTAATGGACAAATATGAGAAGATGGTAAAAGAACTTGGAAATAAACCTAAAATAATTAAAGTATGTTTAAGTGCAGTGTTGGACAAAGCTGACATTGGAACAGGAAACAAGGAGTGGATACAGATTACTCCGGAATAGGAGCAAAATGGAATTATTGAGAGTTTTACGGAAAAGTGTTGTATTTATTGCTATTTTTCTTGGAATAATAATCTGGTTGAGCATTTTTAAGATTAATAATACGAATGATAAAAAAATATATGCTTATTATAGTCAGTTGATGTATGAATATGCTAATCAAACGGAAATGATTGGATCATTAACATACAGCAGGTATGCACATGATAAGGGAAATGACTACGAAGCTGATAAGGAATATATTGAAGAAGCAATAAAACTTTTGCAGGGAAAATATCAATATGTTTATTCTTCTGATATGTCAAGGGCAGAGAATAATTACAAGAAAATTATTAACAGTACATTATTTGCGGAGGAGCAAAGTTACTATGTACTTAATGCGGAAAAGTATATGGCAGATTTGGAAAGCAGAGGGGAAATCAATTTTTCTATCACTAACACTACTGCTATAGAAAAACTGGTATCAGACAAACAACTTCCGGTTATTTTTCTGGTGATGATGATATTTGTGCTTATAACTTTTATGGAAGAGTTTGAAAATAATATGTTTCTTCAGATTAGAGGCAGTAAAAATTCCAGAAAAGTATTACCAGTAAAAAGATGTTTAATTATATTGCTTATATCAATAGTGCTTTCGTTTGTTTTTAATGGCGTCATTCTGGCAATATATAAGAATATTTATGGCTGTAATATGGGAAGTCTGATACAGAATTCTTATATGTTTAATATGTTCCAATTAAAGACAAATGTGGCTGCATTTTTTATTATATATTGTATAACATTTGCGATAGCTATGTGTGTGTTGTCATGGCTGGTATATTTTGTTTTCCTTATTACCGGTAATTACAAATTATCAATAGCAGGAACTGGGTTGTTTTTAGTTTTTGAATATATAATTAATATTAATATATCATCTAAGAGTGCATTTGCATTTTTAAAATACATAAATATTTCAAATGTATTGTTTCCGGGGCAGTCATATTACATATATGAAAACTGGGGAACGGATAATTTTATTACAGATATTCAGAGTACGACTTGGCTTTTGACAATATTACTGGCAATAACAGGATTCATAGGAGTATATATTACATATTCTCATAAATATGCACAGGGCAGGAAGAGTGCCATAACAAAAATAATAGAAAAATGCTCTCAGTTTATCCAGATGTTATTGGGAAAAGTACCTTTATTTGTATCTGAATTATATAAGACTCTTATATTACAAAAGGGAATAATACTTCTTGCTGCTGCTGTTTATTTATTGATATCATGCAGAATGTACAGAGGTGTTGATTACAGTAATACGGATTTCTCAATGAATAATTTTTATTCTATGTTTAGTGGAAATACTGGAGATAAAGAGTGTGAAGCATATATTGAGGAATGTCGTAATGCTGTCGAAGAATTAGGCAAAAAAGCAGAGACAGATGCTAATTATAAATATAAATTCCGTGAAGCAAGTCAGACTCTTGAAAATATGCAGAATTGTCTGAATTATGTAAGAAAAGTTAGTGAGGAAAAAGGGATAGAAGCGAGAATTGTAAATCCCGCTGCTTATGAGGATATATTTGGCTCAAGGAAATATCAGAACACGGAAAGTCAGAATCTTGTATGCGTAATATTTCTTATTCTCATAATATCAGTTGAATATGCATATGAAAAAAGATGTAATATGATAGCATTTCTTAACACTTCAAAAGAGAGAAGCAGGGTAAAGGCTGTTAAATTATTAAAAATACTTATGATATCATTTCTTATATGGGGACTTTCTGCATTTATTGATATTTTTAATATATGTCAGTTGTACAAATTAGAACAGTTGTCAGCACCAATTCAGAGCCTGCAGATTTTTTATGACCTTCCTCTTAATATCAGCATAGCTGGGTATATGGTAATTGGTCAGGCGTTCAGACTTGTTTTATTATTAATAATATCAATTGGAATATATGGAATTACAAAGATTTTAGATTATAAAGGCTGTCTTGTAATTACATTTATGGTGCTTGTTATGCCATATTTGTTATTCAAATTAGGTATTAATTCTATGAAGTATTTATCTGTTGAGATTTTGATGGATTTTGGAAGAATTATAGGAAAATATTGAAAATATGGCTTGAGAACAATTGAATAATAAAGTTTGCATTTGTAAATATTATTATGTATAATTAAAACATCTATTGTGGGGCGGATTATAGTTTTTACAGGGTATATCGGCGTATTGGGGAGCCGTCCATATTCAGAAGGGAGTTTTAAATACATGGCGACAAGTTTAACACAGAATTTCAGTAAGGAAGAATTCAAGAAGAATGTAATCAGTAATTGTAAGTCTCTTTATAGAAAGAATATTGAAGAGGCTAATAATCAGGAAGTTTTCCAGGCAGTTTCTTATGCTGTTAAGGATATTATTATTGATAAATGGATTGCTACCCATAAGCAGTATGAGAAGGATGATCCTAAGATGGTTTATTATATGTCTATGGAGTTCCTTATGGGACGTGCACTTGGTAACAATATGATTAATCTCTGTGCTTATGATGAGATTAAGGAAGCTCTTGACGAGCTTGGTCTTGATATTAATGTTATCGAGGATCAGGAGCCGGATGCAGCTTTAGGTAATGGTGGTCTTGGCCGTCTTGCAGCATGTTTCATGGATTCTTTAGCAACTCTTGAATATCCTGCATATGGATGTGGTATTCGTTATAAGTACGGCATGTTCAAGCAGGAGATTAAGGACGGATATCAGGTAGAGGTTCCTGATAACTGGTTAAAGGATGGCAATCCATTTGAAATTAAGAGATCTGAATACAGATATGAAGTTAAATTTGGTGGATATGTTCGTTCTTACAGAGATGAAAAGACTGGAAAAGATATGTTTGTTCAGGAAGATTACCGTTCTGTAATCGCTGTTCCATATGATATTCCGGTTCTTGGATATGGCAATAATACTGTTAACTCTCTTAGAATCTGGGACGCAGAGCCTGTTAATACATTTAACCTTAACTCTTTCGATAAGGGTGATTACCAGAAGGCTATTGAGGAGGAGAACCTTGCAAAGAATATTGTTGAGGTACTTTATCCTAATGATAACCATTATGCAGGTAAGGAATTAAGACTTAAGCAGCAGTATTTCTTCGTATCAGCAAGTGTACAGAGAGCTGTTGACAGATATAAGTCAATGAATAATGGGGATGTTAAGAACATTTATAAGAAGGTTACTTTCCAGCTTAATGATACACATCCAACTGTTGCAGTCGCAGAGCTTATGCGTATCCTTATGGATGAGAACGGACTTGAATGGGATGAGGCATGGGATATCACAACTAAGACTGTTGCTTATACTAACCATACAATTATGGCTGAGGCACTTGAGAAGTGGCCTATTGAGTTATTCTCAAGACTTCTTCCAAGAATTTACCAGATTGTAGAAGAGATTAACCGTCGTTTCGTAGAAGAGATTAAGGCTAAATATCCTGGAAATCAGGATAAGGTTCGTAAGATGGCTATTATCTATGACGGACAGGTTAAGATGGCTAATCTTGCAATTGTTGCCGGATATTCTGTTAATGGTGTTGCAAAGCTTCATACAGAAATCTTAAAGAAGCAGGAGTTAAGAGATTTCTATGAAATGATGCCAGAGAAGTTTAATAATAAGACTAACGGTATTACTCAGAGAAGATTCTTAAAGCATGCTAACCCACTTCTTTCTGACTGGATTACAGATAAGATTGGTGATGGATGGGTTACAGATTTAAGCCAGCTTGAGAAGCTTATGCTTTATGTTGATGACCCTAAGGCTCAGCAGGATTTCATGCAGATTAAGTATAAGAATAAGGTTCGCCTTGCCAAGTATATCAAGGAACATAATGGTATTGATGTTGATCCTAATTCTATCTTCGATGTACAGGTTAAGAGACTTCATGAATATAAGAGACAGTTACTTAATATCTTACATGTTATGTATCTGTACAATCAGATTAAGAGAAATCCTGATTATGATATGGTTCCAAGGACATTTATCTTTGGTGCCAAGGCAGCAGCAGGATATAAGATTGCTAAGCAGACAATCAAGCTTATCAATAATGTAGCTAACGTTATTAATAATGATGCTTCTATCAAGGGCAAGATTAAGGTTGTATTCATTGAGAACTACAGAGTATCTAATGGTGAGATTATATTTGCAGCAGCAGATGTAAGTGAGCAGATATCTACAGCTTCTAAGGAGGCTTCAGGTACAGGTAACATGAAGTTCATGCTTAACGGTGCAATTACTCTTGGTACTATGGATGGAGCTAATGTTGAGATTGTTAATGAGGTTGGTGCTGAAAATGCACAGATATTCGGTCTTAGCTCTGATGAAGTAATACGTTTCGAGAATGAGGGCGGATATGACCCAATGGAAATCTTTAACAATGATCAGGAAATAAGAGATGTTCTTATGGAACTTATCAATGGAAAGTATTCTCCAGAGGATACAGAGATGTTCAGAGATATCTACAATTCTCTTCTTAATAATGATGGAGGCAGAAGAGCAGATACTTATTTCATTCTTAAGGACTTCCGTTCATATGCAGAGGCTCAGAGAAAGATTGATGAGAGATACAGAGATACTAACGGCTGGGCTAAGACTGTTATGACTAATACAGCCAAGGCTGGTAAGTTCTCATCAGACAGAACTATTGAAGAGTATGCTACAGAAATCTGGAAGCTTACTAAGACTCCTGTTGAGATGTAATATCGGATTTGTCAGAAGATTATTGAATATTTCCCCGCACTTTGTGTGCGGGGATTTTTACATTTAAAAACAGTATAAACTTTACGAATCTGGAAAACATATTAACATCAAAGCTTTGCGAAATGATAGGAGGATGTTAGTATGGCGAATGTAAGAACGCGAGGAACCGACAAGGTTAAGGTTGTGTCAGCGGTTATTACGCTGGCAGTTATTGTTGCGCTTGTGTTTGGGATATTTTCAGTAGCACAGAATGTTAAGAAATCTAAGAACAACAATCTTGTGAATCTGAATGAAACAGAAGGAAATGTGGCTATCAAGACAGATGACGACCCGGATATTCCAGTGGAAGAACCAACTGTTGGTGATGATGATATTATTAATGCCAACGCAAGAGCAAGCATGTCTGATGATGGTGATGGAACTGAGGATGAGGTTACGGAGCAGACAAAGGAGCCGGAGACAGAGGAACAGGCGGTCAAGCCTATGACTGAAGCTGAGGTTATGGCAAATGCTATAAGTAAGTATACATTTGACCAGGGAGAGCTTATATACTGGCCTGTCAGTGGTACTGTTACGCTTGGTTACAACATGGATTCTACTGTATATTTTAAGACTCTTGGTATGTACAAATGCAGTCCCGGTATGGTAGTTGCTTCTGATGTCGGAACTAAGGTATGTGCGGCCGTTTCTGGCGTAGTTATTGATGTTGCCGAGAATACTGAAACAGGACTTACGGTAAGAGTTGCAGCCGGCAATGGATACGAGATGACAACTGGTATGCTTTCAGATGTGAATGTCAAGATTGGAGATACAGTTACAGCCGGTCAGCTTCTTGGTACCGTGGCCGAGCCAACAGCATACTATAAAGAAGAGGGCCCAGGAATATATTTTGCAATGACAAAGGACGGTATTCCTGTTAATCCTATGGATTACCTTAGTGAGTAATTGTTGACAATACGCGTAAAATCAGCACCTGTTAATGATTTTACAAGCAATGTGTGCGGAGAAACAGCCGGCAGTCTCCATTATATAAGTGGGATAACGCCTGAAAGGGCAAAGCAGGTGCTTAATATAGATAAAGGCGGCGGGAATCCGCCGCTTACATATTTTATGGGGAGTGAAGTGTTGTTGGCAAGACGGTTAGCTATGTGATCTGGATGGAAACCTACTAAGAATAAGTAAGTTGGAAGATTAGTAGGTGTTTTTTGTGTGGGGAATGGATTTTTTTTGAGGAAAGACCTACTAATGAGAGTGGGGGATATGAGTTAGTGGGTTTTTTCTTTGAAAATGATGCATGATATTTTGGAAAAGACCTACGAAAGAAATTGATAGTTGTGAGTTAGTATGTCTTTTCAATATTTATGGAAATGATAAAAGTAAAAAAGACCTACTAAACTCATGCTTATTGCAAGTTTGGTAGGTCTTAGCGCTGATTGCGCATTGATAAGAATTTTTATAATACATACAAAAATGCTTGTTTAAAGCAATTTTGTATGTTTATTACATAATAGCAACGAAGTTATACATCAGTATGAAGTGGCAGAGGCTTCCAGCCATAACAAATACATGAAAGATTTCATGTGTTCCGAAGTTAGGGTGCTTTGCGTTAAATGCAGGCATCTTAATTGCATATATTACACCGCCAATAGTGTAGAAGATTCCGCCGGCGAGAAGCCAGAAGAAAGCGGCTCCGGCAAGTGCTGAATATATCTGAGGAAGAGCCATAACACATGTCCAGCCCATTACAATGTAGAGAACTGAAGATATCCACTTAGGACAAGTTACCCAGAGAAGCTTGAATGCGATAGCAAGAATGGCGATTCCCCACACAATGCCAAACATAACATAGCCATATATATTATGAAGTACAATTAGGCAGACTGGAGTGTATGAGCCTGCGATAAGAACAGGAATCATGCAATGATCAAGTCTTTTCAGCACTATATTGACATTACTTGATATGTCAAATGTGTGATAAGTTGTGCTTGCTGCATACAGAAGAATCATACTTACCATAAATACAGTCATTGAAACAACAGAAACGGTTGTTCCATAAGAGGCTGCTTTAAGGATAAGTGGGAATAATCCTGCAATTGCACAGAGCATGCCGATAAAATGTGTTATCGAACTGCCAGGGTCTTTAATAATCATCTGTGCCTTTATCTTAGTGTGTATATTATCATTCTGTAAATGAAGTGCTGGTGCAAAAGTTGTCATAATAAATCCCTCCTTCTATAATGACATGTAGTATTGAAAACTACATCTTGTTGATATGATAATATAACAAATGGTTTGATAATGCAAGCATTTTATATAAAATTAATAATTATTGACATACCATATAAGTAGGAATTAAAATTTAGATACAAAAAGCAAAGAAAGGACAAGTTATGTTAAATCAGTTTTCAAGAACAGAGCTTCTGTTTGGAAAAGAAGCTATGGATATATTAGAGAATTCCCGCGTTGCAGTATTTGGTGTAGGCGGCGTTGGTGGATATACAGTGGAGGCGCTTGTAAGAAGCGGTGTAGGTGCGATTGATGTAATAGATGATGATAAGGTGTGTCTTACCAATCTTAACAGGCAGATTATTGCAACAAGAAAAACAATAGGACAGTATAAGACAGATGTATGCAAAGAGAGAATCCATGATATTAATCCAAATTGTGAGGTTACAGTACACAAATGTTTTTTCCTTCCGGAGACTAAAGATCAGTTTGATTTTTCAAAATATGACTATGTAGTAGATGCTGTTGATACTGTGACAGCTAAGATTGCGCTTGTAATGGCTTGTCAGGAAGCAGGAACACCGATTATAAGCAGCATGGGTGCTGGTAATAAGCTTAATCCTGCAGAGTTTGAGGTTGCCGATATATATAAGACATCGGTATGCCCACTTGCCAAAGTTATGAGAAGAGAATTAAAAAAGAGGAATGTTAAGCACCTTAAGGTCGTATACTCTAAGGAAAAGCCCGTTCGTCCTATTGAGGATATGGGAATCAGCTGTCGTACTAACTGTATATGTCCTCCGGGAGCAGCTCACAAATGTACAGAAAGACGCGATATTCCGGGTTCAACCGCATTTGTACCATCTGTTGTAGGACTTATAATTGCCAGTGAGGTTATTAAAGATATTACACATGATGCAATGGTTAAAACTCGTCATGAAAATGGTGTTGACATTGAAGGCTGATAGTGGTATTTTATATTCAACAACACATTTACACATCAAGTTAGTAGGTTAATAGGAACGCAAAAGCATATTTGCAAATGCATTCAATACAAGGAGGAATAATATGAGTAAAGTAATTAATAGTGCATTGGAACTTATTGGAAACACACCTCTTCTTAACGCAAGCCGTTACGCTAAGAATGCAGGAATTGAAGGAGTTACACTTCTTACAAAGCTTGAGTATCTTAACCCGGCTGGTTCAGTTAAGGACAGAGTTGCCCTTGCTATGATTGAGGATGCTGAGAAGAATGGTGAGCTTAAGCCAGGAGCAATGATTATAGAGCCAACATCAGGTAATACAGGTATTGGTCTTGCTGCAGTTGCTGTTGCTAAGGGATACAGAGCAGTTCTTACTCTTCCAGATACAATGTCAGTTGAGAGAAGAAATCTTCTTAAGGCTTATGGCGCAGAGATTGTTCTTACAGAAGGCGCTAAGGGTATGAAGGGTGCTATCGCTAAGGCTGAGGAATTAAAGGAGCAGAATCCTGGTTCAGTAATCTTAGGCCAGTTCGTAAATCCAGCTAACCCTGCAGTTCATAAGGCTACAACAGGTCCTGAGATCTGGGAGCAGACAGAGGGAAAGGTTGATATATTTGTTGCAGGTGTAGGTACAGGCGGAACTGTTACAGGTGTTGGTGAATACCTTAAGTCACAGAACCCGGATGTAAAGATTGTTGCTGTAGAGCCAGCTACAAGCCCGGTTCTTTCAAAGGGCGAGGCAGGACCACATAAGATTCAGGGTATTGGTGCAGGATTTGTTCCAGATACACTTAATACTAAGATATATGATGAAGTTATCGCAATCGAGAATGAAGATGCATTCGTAGAAGGCAGAAGCTTTGCAAAGAGCGAAGGTATACTTGTTGGTATCTCTTCAGGTGCAGCACTTAAGGCAGCACAGATACTTGCAGCCCGCCCAGAGAATGCAGGAAAGACAATTGTTGCACTTCTTCCAGATTCAGGTGACAGATATCTTTCAACAGCACTTTTTAATGAACAGTAATATATATTAGAAAAAAGGCAGGGACTTGAAATTTTCAAGTCCCTGCCTATTTTCGTTAGATATTAAGTAAATCACTATATACTTTCAAAGCACCATCTGTATCATGGGCAAGTACCTTCTTGGCAAGTACTTTACCAAGCTGGACACCTTCCTGGTCAAAGCTGTTGATATTCCATACGAAGCCCTGGAACATAATCTTGTTCTCGAAGTGGGCAAGTAAAGCACCAAGTGTCTTAGGAGTAAGCTTGTCTCCGATAATAATGCTTGAAGGTCTTCCACCCTTGAAGTTCTTGTTAAGGTTCTCATCTGACTTTCCGCATGCAAATGCGACAATCTGAGCAGCAACATTTGCACAAAGCTTCTGCTGGCTTGTGCTGTCCTGAATTGTAACATCTGTTTCTAACTGGTTGTTCTTAAATCCGATGAACTGTAATGGCACAATGTCAGTTCCCTGATGGAGAAGCTGGTAGAATGAATGCTGTCCGTTAGTTCCCGGTTCACCAAAGATAACTGGTCCTGTAGGATAAGTAACTGGCTCACCAAATCTGTTTACTGACTTACCGTTAGATTCCATATCAAGCTGCTGAAGATGAGCAGGGAAACGGCTTAAAGCCTGTGAATATGGAAGAACGGCTGTACAAGGATAACCTAATACATTTCTTTCATATACACCAATAAGGGCATCTAACATCTCTGGGTTCTTGCGCATATCAGGATTAGCTGATAACTTGTCTTCCTCTGCAGCACCATCAAGGAATTCTGCAAATACTTCAGGTCCGAAAGCAAGTGATAATACTGCACCGCCAACTGATGAAGTAGAAGAGAAACGTCCGCCGATATAATCGTCCATGAAAAATGCGTCTAAATAATCATCACTCTTGGCAAGTGGTGAAGTCTCGCTTGTTACAGCAATCATGTGCTTAGAAGGGTCAAGTCCTGCCTTCTTTAATGCGTCCTTAACAAATGACTCATTAGTAAGTGTCTCAAGTGTTGTTCCTGACTTAGAAACAAGTACAAATATAGAATGTGCAACATCAGTAGAAGCAAGCACTGCGGCAGCATCATCAGGATCAACATTGCTGATGAACTTAGCTTCCATCTTAAATGCATTGTTCTTCTTAGCCCAGTTCTCAAGTGCTATGTACATTGCGCGTGGACCGAGGTCGCTTCCGCCGATACCAATCTGGACAACAGTTGTAAACTTCTCGCCGGCTGCATTAGTAATCTCACCATTATGTACCTTGTTAGCAAATTCAGCAATTCTTTCCTGCTGAGTCTTGTAAAATGTTCTCTTATCAACGCCATCAGCTTCAACAGCGTCGCCTAACTGACCTCTTGTCAAATGATGGAGAACAAGTCTCTTCTCACCGGTGTTAACAACTTCTCCGTTATATAAAGCCTTGAACTTGTCTGCAAGCTGAGCCTCATCAGCGAGCTTTTCAAGTGCAGCAAGCACATTTTCATCAACCTGCTTAGATGCGTAGTTATATGAAAGTCCGGCAGCCATAGGTACGCTGTAATTCTTAACGCGTTCTGCGCCATTATCACCAGACATAACTTCTGTAAGACAGGCTGGCTTAACATCTGCTAACTCCTTGTAAGATGAAAGTGTGTCTAAATTGTTCCATGAAACCATAATCCATATCTCCTTCTCTACAAATATTTAATTACACAATAAATCATAACAAAATTATACTATTTAAGTTTGTCGAATTCAAGGAAAAGGAGAAATTAAAAAGAGGAATAAGCCCAAAAAACTTATTCCTCTTCGGATCCTTATATTATGCGATTCTATTAAGGTTACAATTAACCAAAGTATCTCTTAAGAAGTCCCTCGAATGCCTTACCATGTCTAGCCTCGTCACGAGCCATCTCATGAACTGTATCATGGATTGCGTCAAGGTTAGCAGCCTTAGCTCTCTTAGCAAGGTCAGTCTTACCTGCTGTTGCGCCGTTCTCAGCTTCAACTCTCATCTCAAGATTCTTCTTAGTGCTGTCTGTTACAACTTCGCCGAGAAGTTCAGCGAACTTAGCAGCATGCTCAGCTTCTTCCCATGCAGCCTTCTCATAGTAAAGACCGATTTCTGGATAACCCTCTCTGTGAGCAACTCTTGCCATAGCAAGGTACATACCAACTTCTGAACATTCACCTTCAAAGTTAGCTCTTAAATCAGCAACGATATCCTCGCTTACGCCCTTAGCTACGCCAACAACGTGCTCAGCAGCCCATTCTCTTTCTCCTGTCTGTGCAGCAAACTTGCTTGCTGGTGCCTTACATACTGGACAGACGAAATCTGCTGGAAGAGATTCTCCTTCATAAACATAACCACATACTGTACATACATACTTCATAATAATAATCTCCTTTCGTTTATAAACATAACAGGCATGAGCCTGAACTCTACTTATCGGAACTTCTGAAAATGTTTCATCAGTTCGTAACTAGAATATAACAGAAATAAATCAGTTTGTCAATAAAAATAGGAATGATTACTATTTTTATTTTGCTGACTTGTAAAAATGTTAATTTTCTGAAGCACATTTTTCACACAATCCATAGAAGCAGACTGAACCAGCCTCGATTTTGCCCGGAAAATGTGATGAAACATTAGCTCCGAGGTTTTCAAGGATTTCATTGTCAGATGGATTGGTAATATCGATTAAACATTTGCATCTTCTGCACTGAAAATGCAGATGCGGCTTCGTATTGGCATCGTAATGCACGAAACCGTCCTCACATGGAACAGTAACGGCTTCGCCATGCTCCACAAGAAAGGAAAGGTTTCTATAAACTGTTCCAAGACTTATGCTTGGAAAATCATTTTTGACAAATGTGTATACAACATCGGCAGTTGGGTGGTCTTTGCGTGACATAAGAAATGTTTTGATAGCGTCACGCTGACGGCTATGTTTAACAGCGCCCATAAAATCACCTCCGGATTATTATTTACTATTATCTTTAATTAAATTCATAATTTTGTCAATAGAATCCTGCTGCTCACTTTTTTCCATATTAATGATGTACTGGTGTCTGTCAGCGTAAAGCTTGCGGACTGCGGCAAGTAAAGTATCCTTATTCATATCCTCCTCTGTAAGAACCATAGAATAGCCATGCTCCTTGAAAGAATTGGCATTAAGAATCTGGTCGCCACGGCTTGCATTAGCAGAAAGCGGAATCAGAAGATTAGGCTTCTTGAGAGCAAGCAGTTCGCATATGGCATTGGCACCCGCACGCGAGATAACAATAGAACTGATTGCGAAAAGGTCGCGCATCTGCTCGCTTATGTACTCGAACTGGACATAGCCGGGAGTTCCATTGAGTGATTCGTCCATCTTGCCTTTTCCACACAGGTGAACAACCTGAAAATCCTTAAGAAGCTCAGGTAAAATGCTTCTTACAGCCTCATTTACATGGACAGCGCCAGTACTTCCGCCGACAACAAGAATAATAGGTTTGTCAGTTGTGAAGTTGCAAAGGTCAAGTCCGGCTGCTTTATTGCCAAGCAAAAGCTCCTGTCTGATAGGAGAACCTGTAAGAACAGCTTTTCCTTCAGGAAGGTATTTGAGTGTTTCAGGGAAATTGCAGCATATCTTAGTTGCTTTTCTCATAGCAATCTTGTTGGCAAGGCCGGGTGTCATATCAGATTCGTGGATAATTACTGGAATATGACGGCTTCCGGCGGCAAGAACAACAGGTACAGACACGAAGCCTCCCTTAGAAAATACGATATCAGGTTTGATTTTTTTCATAAGTCTCTTAGCCTGAAAAAGTCCATGAAGCACACGGAATGGATCAGACAGATTCTTAAGACTTCTGTATCTTCTTAATTTGCCGGATGAAATACCATAATAAGGAATTCCAAGATCTTCAATAAGAGTTTTTTCAATACCAGTATATGAACCGATATAGAAAACCTCGTAGCCGGCTTCCTTAAGGCTTGGAAGCAGGGCAATATTAGGTGTTACATGTCCGGCAGTACCACCACCGGTAAGTACTATTTTTTTCATAGGTCATTCTCCTGAAAATATAATAAAATGTCCGATTTGTTCAAATGTATCATTACATTTTATGAGCAAATCTTTCCTTAAAGCTGCAATGCATACAGAGCGGTTCGACCGCAGTCTTTTTCTTGAATCCTTCCATAAATGCAACGCTTCGTGGGCTTGAAAGGATTTCCTCAAGTGTTGAATCAAGAATATTGCCAAGAGCCATTACTCCATTACCGTCAAGACAGCACGGAACGACAGTGCCGTCACACAGAATAGCCATATGCTGGCGGAGTCCCTGACAGAATCCGCGCTCATTACAATAAGTGCTGTTCACATCAGGCCATTCAAACGGAGACTGAACATTTATATAAAGATGTCTCTTGATTGTGCAGTTCTTCTCACCAAACAGAAATGGCTCTTTCTTAGTATTCCAGAGTCTTAGTGAAATCTCAGTGTCAGTCTTATCAAGAAGCGTTTCGCAGGATTCAAAAAGATTATGAATATAAGAATCCATGTCAATGCAGTCGTTATCGTCAGCACTGTGAAGCGACACATTAATCTGATGCACAGGATACTCCAGTAAAACAGGAAGCTTCTCTTTAATAAGAGTGGCATTGGTAGTAAGATTTACTGTCATATCAGCGTCCTGACATATCTTAAGAATTTCACCAAGCTGTGGATGCAGAAGCGGCTCACCTTTAACATGAAGATAAATGTAATTAGTATAATGTCCGATTCTTTCAATCACTGTGCGGAATTCGTCCACACTCATAAAATGTGGTTTTCTCAGAGTTTCCTGACAGAAAGAACAGTGCAGGTTGCAGCTGCTTGTTATCTCGACATAAACTCTTTTAAATCGCGCGACACTATTCATTATCTTTCTTATATTCCTTTAAGGCTTTAGCAAGCTGGTCAGGACATGATGTGTCCTTATAGCCACATTTGATACCGTCCATTCTTTTGATAGCTTCGTCAATGTCCATGCCCTCGATAAGAGCAGCAACGCCCTGAGTATTGCCGGCACATCCGCCAGTGAAATGCACATTAACAACCTTTCCATCAACAACATCAAAATCTATTGCACGTGAACATACCCCTGATGTCTTGAATTTCATATTAATCCTCCATTCTTGTGCTGTTTTAGGCACATAGTGTAAAAATATATTATTTACACTAATCTTTCTGCTTATATATAATTGGGTGAGGGATGTATGTGTCTGTGTGAGCAAATGATAAAGTGGCACAGAGTGCTTTGGAGTCGTCGGCACTTAGCGCGCTGTAAACAGATATCGCAGATATCTGCTTATAGCAAGCTTAGTACCGCTACGAACGACAAGCAGCGCAAGCGTGCTCTGTGCTAATTTATCATTTGCTCACACAGCTTCTGATACATACCTGACTATATTATAACACCTTTGGAAGATATGAAAAAGCATAAGTTGTTTTATTGCAAATGTTCATTTATAATGTATGCTGTTTGAAATGGATATATAAGGAGGATTTATGATAGGTATTATTGGTGCAATGGACGAAGAAGTAGAGCAGCTTGTTGAGGTAATGGAGATTACCTGCGAGAAAACTAAGGCATGCATGACATTTAAAGCAGGAAAGCTTGCCGGGAAAGATGTTGTTATCGTAAAAAGCGGAATCGGTAAGGTTAATGCGGCAGCATGCACACAGATTCTTGTTGATGAGTTCAATGCAGACTACATTATTAATACAGGAATTGCTGGTTCACTTAAGGCAGAGATTGATATTGCAGATGTTGTTATTTCATCAGATGTTCTTCATCATGACATGGATGCGACAGGATTTGGATATCCTTTAGGACAGATTCCAAGAATGGATACACTTTCATTTGCAGCAGACGAAAGACTTATTAAACTTGCTGGCGAGGCTTGTAAAAATGCAGTTCCGGAAATCGGAGTTCATGTCGGCAGAGTTGTAAGCGGCGACCAGTTCATATCAGACAAGGCTGTTAAGGAGAGAATCAGCAGCAATTTCGATGGCTTCTGTACAGAGATGGAGGGAGCAGCGATAGCACAGGTTTCTTACCTTAATAAAGTTCCATTTGTAATATTAAGAACTATATCAGATAAGGCTGATGACAGCGCAACAATGGATTACCCTGCATTTGAAAAGCTCGCAATCGCTAACAATGTCAAGGTTATGAAGGAACTTGTTGCAAATATTTAATCAGACGGTGGTTCGACAATATCTGCTTTAATTAAGATGTATAATGCGGTAGTATTCAATGTCTTTTGGGAGGTTTGTATGCAGACTGTATTAATAGCAATCAGAAATTATGCAGATGATGACAGCGGAAATGTCGACATACATAGCAGGCTGACTGTAAAACCATTTAAGAAAATGAAAGGCGCAGGACGACTTTTTTTACTAAAAAATGTAGACAGGGAGCTTGTAAAACTAAATAAACAATACAGGGAAATTATTAAAAATGTACGATAATTATGCAAAATGTGCAGAAACGGAGGATTATTATGAAGATACTTATGTTGGAAACTATGACATACGGAGATGATATCTCGCTTGAGCAGTTTAACAAGCTTGGCGAGGTTGTGACATACAGCTTAAGTTCTTACGAGGAAGCTGTTGCAAGAATGAAAGAGCATAATCCTGATGTCGTTATTATTAATAAAACTAACATGAACGCAGAGTGTATGGCGGCTGCGCCTAATCTTAAGATGGTGGCAGAGGCAGCTACAGGCTACAACAATATTGATACAGAATATGCCAAAGCGCATGGAATAAGAGTCGCCAATGTTGCCGGATATTCAACACAGTCAGTTATACAGCACACCTTTGCACTTGCATTCTATCTTGTCGAGAAGATGAGATATTATGATGATTTCGTAAAGAGCGGTGAGTATGCCGAGTGGCCTTGTTTCTCACATTTTGCAAATGTGTTCCATGAACTTGCAGGAAAGACATGGGGAATCGTTGGACTTGGAAATATAGGAAGAGGCGTTGCTAAGATTGCGGCAGACTTCGGCTGTAATGTAATATACTATTCAGCAAGCGGTCACAGCTATGATGTGCCATACGAAAGATATGAGCTTGATGAATTTTTGAAGAAATCGGACATTGTGTCAATTCATGCACCGCTTAACAAATATACAGAAAATCTGTTTAATTATGAGACACTTAAGAAGATGAAGAGCAGCGCTGTTCTTCTGAATCTTGGACGCGGCCCGATTGTTAATGACGCAGACCTTGTAAGAGCGCTTAACGAAGGCGTGATTGCAGCAGCTGGACTTGATGTAATAACTACTGAGCCGGTTGCCAAGGACAATCCACTTCTTACAATCAAGGACAGCAACAAGCTTATCGTTACTCCTCATGTTGCATGGGCAACCTACGAGGCGAGAACCCGCCTGATGGACGAGATATATCTTAATATCAAGGCATTTATGGCTGGGGAAGAGCGAAATGTTATTGTTTAATGTGCGGTTCAATGAGTAATAAATTATATGTGATTGATGCGGATTCCGGGTGGAGTCCGCATTTTTACTATAATTAGATGTTAAAAAGCGAAATGTCTTTTCAAAACGCAAAAAGCAAACGCAATATATCAAACAAATTTAATATTCTTCGCATAAAAATTGATATATTGCGGACTAAAGTTGATATTCTTCGCGCAAAAAGTCGATATGTTTCTAATCTTCCTCAATAACCTCAATTTCCATATAAGCAAATTCGATATCTTCAACAAAGTTGTCTTTAGTGAAGCGCACTTTCGAGTGGCGCTGGAATTCTGAAACATTGGAATCAAGCCAGATTGGTTCGGCAAGGTCGAATTCATAGCATGCGTCATGAATAGCAGCAAATATTTTGCGGGTTCTGTTTAAATCAGGATTCGCATTTTTAATTACAGTGTCTTTGATAAGATGCCCTCTGTCGTCAAAGAGCTTACACCACATTCTAAACATATCAGAAATCCTCACTATCTATCAGTATTGTGAATGGCCCGTCGTTTTCAAGGCTGACCTTCATATCAGCACCGAATCTGCCGGTTTCAACTTTAGGAACACGTTCACGGCACATTGCCACAAATTTTTCATAAAGGGCGTTAGCCATATCAGGTGCGCCGGCATTAGTAAAGCTTGGGCGGTTGCCTTTGCGGCAGTCCGCATAAAGTGTAAACTGGCTTACGATAAGCAGCTCGCCACCGACATCTGCCAGCGACAGATTAGTTTTGCCATTCTCGTCTTCAAAAATACGCATTTTGCATATCTTGTCTACATATTTTGGAAGCATTTCTTCTGTATCGTCCTGACCAGCCCCAAAAAGAATCAGAAGACCATGTCCGATACTTCCAACAACTTCGCCGTCTATCTTAACATTTGCATGATTAACACGCTGTATTACGAATTTCATCTTAAACTCCTTAAATGTATGAATAACTGAATATTATACGCTTAGTGGGGATGTGTCAACTTGTTATGAAATATTGTTATTATTATATGGGCTATATTTTTTGTCTCCCGATTTAGCCGCCGTTTCCTATAAAAT
>ERZ1034949.202-NODE-202-length-41297-cov-12.331822_pt1 | contig 41297 bp, 63 predicted proteins | sample MGYA00520590_ERZ1034949 | MGnify/ENA primary metagenome ERZ1034949 (study PRJEB33766, sample SAMN09781752) | gut metagenome | biome: gut microbiome | host: Homo sapiens | place: Madagascar | study: EMG produced TPA metagenomics assembly of the PRJNA485056 data...
TCCATGATCTGGTCGTACTTGATCTTGCTATGTGCCGTCTCCCTTCGGAAAGCGCTGAAATAATGCAGGCGCGAAAACCTCAGCACAAATGCGCAAAATGAGTACAACAAATAAAGCAAACGTCTACATGACATTGCAACTATACAGGCGCGCACATGCCTACAAGTCATTATATGCACAAACTCGCCAAAATGTCAATGTGCACCGCGGCTGCTCTGTGGCAACAAGTACAACCGGAAAATCCACAGCACGCCAGGAAATCCCATAGAGTGCTAATGATAACGCGCATATTTGCGCGCATTTGATATTTGCACGCTTTTTTTGCGTGCTGTACTCCACGGCATATTGATAAAAGCAAGCCGGGGCAATTCCCCCGGAACATTGCAACGCCTGCACTTGCTCAAATGATAACACCCAATCGCATACAATCCATTTTCCGATCACAAAGGGCGCGCCACTTTTCGGGATCCCCTTTGATGTTTTCGGCGGTTCTGGTCTCCGCCCATTCGTCCCGGGCTTTAATATAAGCGGTTTTCGCATCGTCTTTCTGTTTCTGCAATTTCTCCATAAATTCCATAATATCAACTATCCTTTCATTGTGCGCCCTGTCTCATCGGTGCAGGTGGGGCAGTTCCTGCAGACCGCCGCGCGGGCGGTTTCGACTATTCGCAAATTCTGCGGAAAATTTCAATTGTGAGTTCTGCGGCAGCTCTTTTTCTGTCGGACGTGTAGCCGCGGCGCTTGCTTTTCAAGGCTTTTTCTGCCTGCTTAAGATTTCCAATTCCCCAGTTTCCGGCTTTTTCAAGTTTTTCCCATTCTTCCGGCGAAACCTTTATAGCTTTAAGCGTTTTCGGGTTAATGCTAAAGCAGTTACTGTCTTCTGGGTGCAAAAGCTGACACAGCGGAATATATTCATGCGTTCCCATGTTCTCGCCGATATTCCAGACAAAAAATCCTTTCGGAATTTTTGTGACAATCTCAAAAACGTCTGTTTTACCAATTGCTGTAGTGGTATAAATTTTATTGTTTTCAATTCTTAAATTTTCCATAAATTCCCTTTCTGGTCTGCCATCGTCAGAGCCGCGGCGACCGGTCCGCGGCTGACGCTCCAGCTTGGAGCGTTTCGGCTATTTGAACATATACGCAGGTGCTTGAATTGATCCGCCCTCACATGCGGCGTATATTATCAATTCGCCTTCCTTTTTGTGTGAATAATAATATACGCATTTTATAGCGTTTTCCTGGTCGTTATAGCCGTATGTGATAATGTCCCCCGGCTTGTGTCCTGTCTCGTCGGCTGGCAATTCCATATATAAATTTTTGTATTTTTCACATTCTTTTGCATAAGGGCAAGCCGCACAATCTTTTTCGTATTTTTCACATTCCTTTGTAAGCAGGTTTTCCAGTTCTACAAATCTTTCTTTCATGTTCATTTCCTCGCTTTCCTGTGCTTCATTTGATAGTTGTATTATAGTATATGCAAGGCACAAAAACAATTGACATAATATACAAAATGCAAGGCACAAAAACAGACCTATATTGTGAAAAATATGCAAGGCACAAAAAACTATAACAGGAGACGAGCCCATATTGACATACAAGGCACAAAAGGCTATAATATACAAAAAAGAATATAGGAGGGTGGTAAGTTAAATGGAACATAAAACAAGCGAAGCAAAAAGGCGTGCAATATATAAGTATGACGATAAGTTTGAGCGAGTTAATTGCAGGTTTTCCAAAGGCACCAAAGAACGCATTGAAAGGCTGGGGTATAAGAGCGCAAACGATTTTATCAAGTTAGCGGTAGCGGAGAAACTGGAACACGATGAAAAAATTCTTAGATAAGGCACAAAAAGCTATTGACATACAAGGCACAAAAGGCTATAATAATATTGTCGAAAGGCAATAGGCGAAAGCCAGAAAGGGGAATCATGGACGAAGATATGAGCGTATTTAAAAGTTACTTAAGAAGACTTTTGCAGGATCTGAAAGACCTTAAGGAAGTATTGAAGGCTAAGGATTATGAGAAAGCAGAAAAAATGGTTGACCGCCTCATAGACGACACCCAAAAGGGCATAGAGGACAATTAAGCATTAAGCAACAAAGGGCGACACAAAAGCCGCCCAGTAACCAATAAACAAGATTAAGCAAAGGAGAATGAATTATGATGAAAAAGCATGAGTTTACAAATGGAGAATTAACAGAAAAGGCAATGGAAGTTTATAGCAACAGCAGCTTTACTTTTTGGGAAGACGGCGCTACTTTTTATTACAGCGACAACCCCAAAAGCGAAAAAGTAGAGCTTGGAGATCTGGATGATGTAAATGAGTTTTTAGAGGAGTTTTTCGGGAAAGTTTTGAACAGCTACGGAGTTTTAATAGATTTTAACGCCGCGATGCAGTTGACAGACGACGATTTGCGCGAGGAAATCCACCGAGAGCTGGCGCCGTGCTCGGAGCAGGAGTTTTTTGACAAGTACGCGAAGCGGCACGAAGAGAAGTTTGGCGAGGTTTGGGAGTTAGCAAAAGAAAACCCGCAGTATTAAAACATAATGCAATTATTAACAGGCAGGCGTTAGGTCTGCCTGTATTTGCTTGCAAAGGAGATTTTTTATGATTAAAAAATGCGTGATATGCGGGAAAGAGTTTAAGTGCCGCCCGTCAAGAAATGTTGTGACATGCTCCTATGATTGCAGATTAAAACATTTAAGCAATAACAAAAAGGGGCGGAAAATGTCAGATGCTACTAAGCAAAAAATGAGAGATGCAAGGTTATCAAATCCTAAAAAAGACGCTATACAAAAAGCAGCAACGGAAGCGTCAAAAAAAAGCCCCAAAAGCGGCAGATTTATAACAAATACATCTGCTATTGATTGGCATCTAGTCAGCCCAGATGGACGGCATTTTTATATACACTCATTGAGGCATTGGCTGCGAAATGAGGGCGCTGCCGAATTCGGGGTGTTGCCAGACACGAGAGAGTATAATTGTGTTATTTCCGGGCTAAACATAGTAAAAAGATCCGCACTTGGGTTACTTCCACCGGGGCAAAGACCATCAAGCACGTACAAGGGTTGGAGGGTAATACCGACAAGGGCGGACGAGCGAAAAGCAGCAGAAAAACGCAAACAGAAGAATAATTTTTGAGTAAAGAGAGATATTTTTTATCTCTCTTTTTTGATCTATTTTAACGTTTATGCTTTAAAGCTGTAAATTTTGTATACAGAATGGATACAGAATGGAAACGTAGATAAGATTAATATATTCTCTCCAATACATTATTTTTTTAATCAATGAGTAAATAATATATAATATATATCAACAGTACAAAAATCATAAACTATATATTTTAACACGCGCGGATATAATCTATATATGCGATATACCCAGTAGTTTAAATTTATACTTGACAAAGGCTATACACAAATGATATTGTTATCGTAAATTAAAAAGCATCCGGGCAACAGAGAGCGCACAGGACCCGGAGGATGGGAACGGAAGTCATGCAGCCGGTACAGTTAAGATCTTGATGATCTTGATTGTATCGGTTTATTTTTTACGATTCAGAAAGGAGGTATATATATGTCAAATGCACAGAGAGCAGAAAAAGTAGACATAGACGAGATATACAAAGATGACATTGATAAGTACATACATCTCTGGATGGATGATAGAAATATATCAGATATGTGCAAGGTATCACAGAATAGATGGTATAACTGTTGTCAGTATGTGTGTGACAATGTTTTTAAGATCAACCCTGTATACCTTAAAGATGACAATCATATTAGCAATCAATATGATATTGATAAGGTTAATAAAGTCTTAGATATATATATAAGACTTTGTAACGATTTTGAAAAAGTGATAAATATAGTTGGGTTTACTTTTTTTACTGGCATACATAGAGACACACTTAACGGATGGGTAAATGGCGAAAGGCTAGGCTCCACGGCTTCCGACATTTGCAAAAAGATTGACCAAATGAGGGAGGAAAGTCTTGTAGGTTTGCAGATCTCCGGAAAAAACAATCCCATGTGCTACATGCCGTCGCTCAACAAGTACTGCGGCTTTAATATGCCTGGCGTGAGAGACACAGGAGCATCTAAGAGGGCGTTGACTGCTTCGGAGCTCCCCAAACTGGGAAACGGGAATTGTGCGAGATTGCCGGACAACTTTGACAATTCAAGCCCGGATAATGGTGAAATCGTGATAGACAATTCAAACAATTCAAACCCCAGTATTTAAGCACCTTGAGCCGCATACTTTCGTTTAAACAGTTTAAGAAACTTAGGTTTAACGAATAGTTATAACGCAAACAGAGAATTGCACAAACAATTAGAACAATTTAAAGAAAAGGAAAACGCCGGAAGAAGCAGCCAGCAGGAGGGGGAGGGGGTTGCAAAAGCCCAGAAGGAGCTGCCTACTAAGTCACTCAAATATCCCCAAAAACAAAAAGGCCTGTCTATCATGGATGGACTATATGATACCACTTAAAATCACGGCACCAATAGAATCGGATATAACACATGGTATAGTGCGATAATACTTTATCGATAATCACATCAAAGACAATCAAATCAAATTCACATCAGACAAAATTCAAAGGTTACACTCGATAATAAAATTCAAAAAGATTCCAAAAGGAAGCAAATAAAATGTTAGAAATGTGTTTTAATTGCGATTATTGTGAAGAGCAGAATGGAGATTACTTTTGCACAAACAATGAGAGCGAATATGTCGGAGATTATGTAGAAAAAGAGTTTTCTTGTCCGGATTGGGATGGATCGGAGGAAGATGAATGAGGGTTGTGTCGCAGAAAAAAGATGCTTCATATGATTTTGACCGGACCGAATTTAGAACAAGCTATGAATGCATAAGCGCTACTTTTGATGGAAGAACTTTTGTCATTGGGAAATATGCTACACCAGAACGAGCAGCAGAAGTATTTATGGACATGCATAAAGCATATGCGCCTGTACAGGTAGTTTGCACAAATATGGACGAGAAACAAGTTTCTGCATTAGTTGCAGCATCACAAAATGCACCGATTAGATGCGTCGAGATGGATGATCCAATGATGGCAGTAACAGTATTTGATAACCTTGTTTACTATATGCCGGAGAAATAGATTGCTTGCATTGCTCGTTTGCCAAATGGTAAGGCACTGGGTTTTGATCCCAGCATTTATCGGTTTGAGTCCGGTACGGTCAGTTTTGAAAATGGAGGTAAATTATGTTGATTTTAAAAACAGTCATAACAACATTTGATGCCCTTGCGATTTTGACATTTTTCTTGCTTGGAAGAGATAGTAGCAACGAAAAGGACGCAGTGGCAGTCTGGGGATCACTTATTGCATTGTTCCTTGTCAATATATTTGCAATGTGGAGATGATAATATGGTTTTGTATGATTCGATATTTGGTATTCGCTTCCTGCCGGAGATTTTAACTACGGTCGGAAGAATACATATAAGCAGAAAAAAACATACGGGAGAAACCGACGTTCTGGATCTTGACAGTGACGCTGAGCACCAGTCTGAGAAGTCGGAGCATCCAGTATAGCTTAAGTCCACTGGCATTCGGTTTTTGCAAGAAAAAACTCGGCGCAAGCAATTATTCGGTGTTAGTGGACGTCGGCAAAATAAAAAGATCAAAAATACTATCATAAGCGGCGCGCTATGCGCGCTGTGACGGAACGTAGTTCAGAGGAAAGAACAATCTTTTCATTCTTCCATGCTCTAGTGAATTGATAGACGCAGGTTCAAGTCCTGCCGTTCCGATTGAGAGATAGGTGTAAAACTTGTCTCGGAATACGGAAAGTTCGTATTTCTCCTTTCGCCACTAGGACGTTTCTGTTAAGGACGGTGCGAGACCGTCCGGTGGCGTTTGCCGCGAAGTACGGCAAGGCGGAAGACCGCTTGGTGTTGGATGATGGTTGTCCCGTAATTTGCTGACGAGCAATACAGGCGGATTCCTATTGATAGTTCGGGTGCCTATCCCACGGTGCCTGAGCTTTCAAAAATGCAATTAGGCTGTGGCGGAAAAAGGTAGACGCTTAAGCATAAGACAACCACGCTTTGGTTAGGAACAAGTCATTGAATTAACAAGGCAATGAAGGAACCTGTTAAGGGTGTTACCCGTTGTGGAAAGTCGTTGTTATGTGAGGTGCAAATCCTCACCAGCCTATTTCCAGTGATATCGCACAGGATAGTGCAACGCATGGCACGAAAAATATGATTGCTAACCGTCAGATGGCGGTTTCGGAACGTAGCTTAATTGGTAAAAGTGGCGTGTACACGGAAAACAACAACGAGAGCCGGATTGAAGGTTCGAATCCTTCCGTTCCGATGGTGCCGAGCTGATTTGATACTGTATGCGTAGCGCGGTCGCGTACAGAGATATGGAGTGATGTGTCCGCGCATTTTGGGGAAGCGGCAACGATTGGAGGTGTTGCGGCTGACTGTAAATCAGTTCCCAAGTGGTAAACAATAGAGGTTCGATTCCTCTCTTCCCTATTTCACTCAACTCCTTAAAAACACTGTTTGGCAGGTGCGTGGTAGACAGTTGTAATGGATGGGTTGTTTAAGAAATCGCACCATCAAGATGCAGTGTTCCCATAATGGAATTGGAGCCGGTTGCTATCCGGTCGGGCGTTTGTTTGCCTTGTAGGTTCGAGTCCTACACACTGCGCTATGCCGTATGTCCGGGTGGTGAGTGAGCGGTCTTGAAAACCGTTGGCTGTAAAAGGCTTGCAGGTTCAAATCCTGTGTACGGCGTTTGCTAGAAAAAAATCTGGCGTTGATGTGTGGCGGAAAATAAACAGGAAATGATAGAAGTAACAACTTTGGAAGATTGTGAACATAGGTTTATAAGGAAGTAATTGAAATGTGTAAATTTTGCAAGAATTACGATAATAACAGAATATTCGGCGCCAATATTCCCATTCAGAAGTGTGCAAATGAAACGAATTTGACAAATGCGCAAATTATGATGAATACGGGGGACAAAGTTCCCGGAATTGTGATTTATTCAAACCACTGTATGGCGAAAGGATACTTTGATATTGCATTTTGCCCTATCTGCGGCAGAAAGTTGGTGGAAGAATGAGTAATATACATAAATTTAAAGTAGAACCAATAGAAGGGCACCAGGCATGTGCTAAAGTTACAGTTGATGGCGAACAGTGCTTATGCAGTTCGTATAAAATAGAACATTATGCTGGAAGCCTTCCAATGGTCAATATAAACCTTGTTGCCGATGTGCAATATGAGCAAGATGTAGAAATTAACATTGTAAACTTGCATGAAATAGCTTCGATGATGGACAAGAAAACATTCAAGGAATTTTGCAGAGTTTGGGAGGATATTCACAATGAAGCATAGCAAAGAATGGCGCACTTGCGACAGGTGCGGAAAAGAAATAAAAGTAGGACTATTGGCTACAAACTCAATTACGAGAAATGGCATATTGAATACAACCTACGATTTATGCAATGAGTGTATGGAAGATTTTGAGGAGTTTATGAGAAATGAGTAATGTAAAGGATTGTTCAATTTGCAAATATTGTGATGAGGATTTTATTTTTGACGAAGAGACAGGGGAAGAATATCCGTTTTATAAATGCCAAAAAGGGAATGACACATCACTTGACTATGAGTGCAAAGATTTTGAAAGGTTTATGAAAAATGATTGTTAATATCAATAACAGCACATACGAGATGAACAGCAAACAGTATAAAGCAGTTCTTGATACGGCGAGCAAAGCGGTTACCTGCGGCATATACGCTGTGGAAAAGAACAAGGTAGCAATCATGCTTCGAGAGGAATATAAAAGCAAGGAAGAGCTGAAACAGGCAGTTGGTAATTACACGGCGAAAGGGTTCAAGGTGCATTGGAATGAAAAAAGCAAAAAAAATTGAAATAGATTGCACAAATGGATTGAAAGTAGTAATTAATGGGAAAAAATGGATTTGTCTGGGGTTAAATCAATGCAAATTTACCTTGAAATTGAACGCAAAACGATTTGCATTGATAGGCGAGAAGTGATGATATTAGGAAATTAAAAATATTACCGACTAACAAACGGAGTTAGTCGCTAACCAACAAAAATTATTGGCAGAGGTCTTAAGGCACTTCTGCTTTTTTGCGGAGGTGCTTTTCTTTTGGCAAGTTCAAGCCTAATTTCCACAGTAAATGGATATGAAAATTACATACAGGTGCATGGCGTTGATGAACAGGTAATGGATGCCATGGAAGAAGCGGCAAGGGTAGCCATTCTGACGGAAAAGGATGTTGAGTATGGATTAAAGGTTTCTGCCAGAGCGAAAGAACTGACGGAGCAGTTTATCTTTCAATCTACAGGTGGCACACCATGGGATTTAGAGAAATATTCATTCCAAAACAAGGTATTTTATGAAATTCTGGACAAATATTACGGAATTTTGCTTTTGGAAGCGCAAAACAAAGTTGTGGATAGTGCTTTCCAGTATTTGGAAAAGAAAAGAGAGCCTAAAGAACGGTTTTATATGCCAAGAAGAAAGCAATTCTTAAAAATCGGACTTATAGATGCGCTGCAAGGCATGATTGATGATAGATATGACATCCTGTGCGTATCCCTTGTTCCGGGAGCAGGCAAAACAACGGTAGAAAAAATGTTTCACGCACTTGTTGCCGGATGGTTTCCTAGAGATTTCAGCCTTTTTTATTCACACAGTGGAGATATTACCAGAATGTACTATGACGGTGTGTACGATATCGTTACAAATACGGAAGAATATACATGGAATGAAATTTTCCAAAATCTTTCCGTGACGAGCACAAATGCGAAGATGGAGCAGTTTAATGTCGGGAAGTACAAATCGTTTCCATCCGTACAATGTACGTCTGTTGGTAGTAAGAATGCAGGTAAAGTAAGGGCATCTAAGTTCTTACTGGTTGACGATATGATAGGCGGAATTGAAGAAGCAATGAACCCCATTATCCTTGATAAATTGTGGGATAAATATGCCGTAGATGCCCGCCAGAGAAAGATACAGGACACGGACGGTAAGAACTGCAAGGAAATACATATTGCCACAAGATGGAGCGTACACGACGTTATAGGGCGCATCCAGAATATGTACGAGGGAAATCCAAGAGTAAAGGTTATTGCGGTGCCGGATGTAGACCCAGTTACAGGAGAAAGCAACTTTGAATATGAGTTTTCCGGTTTTACAAAAGAGTTTTTTGAAGACCAACAATTATTGATGGACGACATATCATATCGCTGTCTCTACAAACAGGAACCGATAGAGCGAGAGGGATTGCTGTTTCCGGAAGATAAAATACGTCGGTATCTTAATTTGCCACATGGAGAACCAGAAATTGTAACCGGTCAATGCGATACAAAGGGAAAAGGAACGGATTACTTTGTTTTGCCGGTATTGCAAAAATACGGAGAGGATTACTACTGTGTAGATTGTGTTTGCGATAACACGGCAGATTATGAGATGCAATATGAAAATGCAGCAAACGTTCTGGCAAACAACAAAGTGCAGGAATGTGAATTTGAGAGAAACGCCGGCGGAGACCGTGTCGCAATGGAAGTAAACAAGCGTGTCGAAAAAAAAGGATGGATATGTAACATTACTGACACACCGACGGAGACAAACAAGGAAGCGAGGATTTTCCAGTGCTCTAACTGGATATTGCAGCACGTTATATTTAAAGACCCATCATTATATAAGCCAAATGAGCCATATGGAGTAATGATGTCTCTTATCAAGAGATATTCAGTGTCTGGCAAAAAGCAGTTGGATGATGTGCCGGATGTATTTTCAAACTTTGCGCTTAGAGTGACAAATGGAAATAACGTAGCCAAAGTAGAATCGGCAGTAAATCCGTTTAGGAGGTATTGATATGACAACAAAGGACTATCTAAACCAGATAAGCAGGCTTAACCGGATGATAAATAATAAGCTAATAGAGCTGGCACAACTTAAAGAGCTGGCATGCAGCATATCGTCAATTACAAATGAAGAAAGAGTAATGACAACCCCAAATTTTGACAGGATAGGCGCGAAGCAGGCAAAGATTGATGAAATGGAAAGGAAGATCGATGCACTGGTTGATGATTATATCATTAAAAGAGATCAGATTGTCAGTCAGATAGACAGCATGGAAGATGAGAATGTCTATAATGTGTTGTTTTCAAAGTATATAGAAAAAAAGACATTTGAGGTTATTGCAACCGAAATGAATTACTCTTGGAGACAAACAATAAGGCTTCATGGAATTGCATTAAAAAAATTTGAGCAAAAATATGGAGAAACTTATTTGTAAAATGTCATAGAATGTCATATTGAAAAAATGATATAGTTATAATCGAAGAAAGCAACAAAAGTTGAATACTTCACCTCCCCACATTTAGAAAAGCATCGTAGAGAAATCTCCGGTGCTTTTTCTTTTGCAAAGAAAAGAGGACTTTATGGTATATACACCAAAAACAATATATTGCCCGCGTTGCGGAAGAAAAGTTGCCACACACGATGGGCGTTCAACAATGAACATTTCTGTGGAATGTAGGAAATGTCACAAAAAAGTGGTATTTTATCCGGAAAATGGAAAAACAGAATTAAAATCTCTTCCAATCCGGTCAACATCCAGTGGGATGACGTTTATTTAGGAGTTAATTATGAATAATAAATCTCTCCAAGATCTTGTTAAGGGCTGTTATGGGCGAAAAATTTTATATACTGATGTTGAAACCATCACAGCAGACAATATTGTCAAGGTGGTGGGAGACTGCATCGGTAATTATTATTACAACAAAACCATCATAGAATACCTGTGGCGGTATTACAAAGGAGATCAGCCGATTTTATACCGATTAAAGGTACAAAATGCTGATATTACAAACAAAATAGTAGAAAATCATGCGTATGAGATTGTTCAGTTCAAGGTAGGTCAGACATACGGTGAGCCAATCCAGTTTATCAGTCGAAAAGATGATGATACGATTAACAAGGCAGTGGATGCGCTGAACGACTATCTTGTAGACGCAAATAAGCAGGAAAAGGACATTAAAGCTGGTGAATGGCAGTCAGCAACAGGAACATCTTTCAAGGCGGTGAGATTTTCAAATAAAGAAATACCATTTCAAATTGTTGCGCCTACTCCGATGAATACGTGTGTTATTTATAATCGGAGTACGGAAGAACCAGTGATTGCTGTACAGGAGCTTAAGGACGAGGATGGAAGATGGTACAAACTGTGCTATACAGAGAATTATTCATGCAAAATTCAAAATGGAGTAGTTTCTGAATGGAAATTACACGCATTTGGAAGTATTCCTATTGTTGAGTTCCCAAACAATCACGAAAGAATATCAGACATTGAGCTTGTCATAGGTCTTCTGGATGCCATTAACAATATGCAGTCAAACAGAATGGATGGAATTGAGCAGTTTGTTCAATACTGGGTTAAGTTTGTGAACTGTGAAATCGACCAAAAGACGTTTGAAGAGATGAAAATGAGCCATGCTTTGACTGTAAAGTCTAACAATAAGGATAACAAAGCCGATGTTGAAATCATGACACAGGAACTTAACCAGAGTCAGTGCCAGGTGGCAAAAGATGATCTTTGGGACAATGCATTATCAATTCTTGCCATACCAAACAAGCAGGGAAATACCGGCGGCGATACACAGGGCGCGGTAGAGTTAAGAAATGGTTGGGATTTTTCAAAAACAAGAGCAAAATTAAAAGACCCAATCGTGAAATCAGCAGAGAAGAGGCTTGCAAAAGTTGTCTTAAATGTAATACGCGTTAAAGACCATGATTTGCATTTATCAATAAGGGATTTTGATGTGCAAATCAATCATAGCCCACAGGACAATATGTATACAAAGTCGCAAACGCTATATCAGCTTTTAGAGTGCGGCATACATCCTCTTATTGCAATTAAAACGGTCGGACTCTGGGGAGATTCGGAAAAAACATTTTTGCAGTCTAAGCCATACATGGATGCTTTATGGAAAACCATTGATAATGCAGAAGAACAAGAACAAAAAGCACAGGAAATTGTAAATCAATTAAATAAACAGCAAAATAAGACAGCTACCGAGTAATCGGCGGCTGTTTTTATTTTATAAAAATTCGCAAAGTTGTGAGCGTAAAAAACAACAGTGTCATTCGGTGTCGTTGCACCGCAAAAATTCGTAAAGACATATCGGAGGTAATCAATGAAAAGAGAAGAGTTAATTGCAATGGGTATCAGTGAGGAAAATGTTGAGAAAATAATTGCTGATTACGGCAGTGCCGTACAGAGAGAACAGGCAAAAGCAGCAGAGCTTAAGGCAAAGGCAGACAGCGCAGATGAGTTGCAGAAAAAGCTGGATGAAATGGAAGCAGGAAACCTCACGGAACTTGAAAAAGCAAACAAGGCGTTAGAGACAGCAAATCAGCAGATCGCAGATATGCAGAGGAAAAACGCCATCAGAGACCAGCGCGAAGCATTGATGGAAAAGTTAAAAATCAATGCAGAACAGGCAAAAACGGTCGTCAAAGATGATGGAAGCCTTGATTATGACGCTCTTGGAAAGATTACATCCGAAAAGGAAACCGCAGCAGCGCAGGCAAAGGAACAGGAGATTGCAAATAATACTGAAAATCCGGGCGGCGGTACTGCAGGTGGAGAGAATAAAAAAACGGCAGATGTTGAAAATGCCGAAAGTATCAGCTTTGGCGAACCGGCAAAAAATGTAGAAGCCAAAGACCATTATGTTTTATAGGAGGTAAATTATGGGAAAACCGATTGAAAGAGACTTTACACAGAGTAAAGGAATTTTAAAATTCTTTCCTTATGAGGGTGCGGCGTGCATCGTTCCGCAGACAATGGTAACAAGTGCCGATGCAAACGGAAAGAAGATTGCAAAGGCAGGGACACCGTTCCCAAGCAATGACGAATCTTGCAAAGGGTATCTTCTGGAAGATGTTGACGTAACAATGGGAGATGCGCCTGGAACTTATGTATATCAGGGTTCTATTGACAGCGCAAAGGTAACGGCAAATGGAGTGACCGTAGAAGCAACTGCAAAAGCAGCAACACCGCGTGTCACTTTTTTTGATTAAGAAATGGAGGTATTAGAGAATGGCATTACCATTAGCAGAAGCATTTACCGCAAGAAGCCTTGGGGTTATGTGGAATAATTATGAAAAAACGCTTGGTTCTGCGCCTTACTTAGGCAGACAGAAATTTGGAACCAGAAAACAGGACAGCCTTGAGCTTAGATTTATCAAAGGAAAAAACGGTCTTCCGGTATCATTAAAAGCATCTAATTTTGATGCACAGGCAGAGCTAAGAGACGTCGGTGGATTTTCTGATATTCAGAACGAGATGCCTTTCTACCGTGAATCTTACATGGTAACAGAGCGTGAAGAGCAGGAGTATGCAAATTACCAGTCGGCAGAAAATTCTAACATGGCAAACCAGGTGCTTAGAGAAATCAGCAAAAAACCGATGATGCTTATTGATGGAGCAAGAGTAGTGCCGGAACGCCAGATTTGGCAGTTATTAGCACCATCTGATGGTATTCCAAGAGTACAGGTAACAATTGGCGGAAAGAGCTACTATGTGGATTATACTTCGGACAATGGAGTGGCGCACAAGAGAGACCATTACAAGGACATCTCCGGAAGCGATACCGATAAATGGTCTGCATACGAAACAGCAACGCCACTTGATGACCTTATCGAGATTAAACGTGAGTTTGCAAAGAAAACCGGATATTCCCTTGCACGCTTTAGCATGAATACGGAAACATGGGAAATGGTACTTAAGGCGGAGGACACAAAGAAACAGGTGCTTGGAATTACTGCTTACAATGGCGGTATTCGCTTACAGCAGGGGCAGGTTACGGAGTATCTTAGAGGATACGGCATCGAGATTGAAGTTTACGACAAACTTTACATCGACCCTGCAGACGGTGCTACCAAATATTTTATTCCTACAGGAGTTATTTCAGCGCAGGCATCCGGTGTGTACCTTGGAGATTATGTCTTTGGAAAGACACCGGAAGAGAGAAGCGGAAGTTTAACAGACGGAAACCTTTCTATTGTAGAAACCGGTATTTCGGTATATACATACGCAACAAATCATCCGATCAACACTCATTGCGTTGTGTCAATGATCGGATTGCCTACTTTCGAGGGCATGGACAGCGTTGTTGTCATGAAAGTTGCGTAGGAGGTGCGGTATGATTGCTGAATACACAGTAAAACGCAATGGAATATGGTACAAAGCAGGAGATGAAATCCCGGACATTGTTCCGGGAGAGAAATCTTCCGGCGGTTACACCAAGACAGAGATTAACAGAATGAGCACTGCTGATTTACAGGCACTTGCCGCTGAACATGGGATCGATGGTGCAGAAGAAATCAGTGGAGCGGAACTGAAACGCATTTTGATCGAGCAGTTCGGATTATAGGTAGGGAAGAATGGACGAATATACAACATTAGAGCAGGTCAAAATCAGACTTAAACAATTTCATATTGAAACCGTTACGGACGAAGATGGTGTTACTTCTGATGTTGTCGTGTTCGACCAGAAAGAAGATAATCCTTACATCGAACAGCTTATCAAGCAGGCAAGAAATGAAGTAGTAAGCAAGCGGAATTACCCGGAAAACTACACGGATGAAAAAATATCTGAAGACTTGAAAAAGTTTGAGGATGTAATCGTCAATTTAGCCGTGTACGACCATTCACAGGCAGGAGAAGCCTATATGGCAAGCTATTCAGAAAACGGCGTAAGCCGTAGCTGGAAAGACAGGGAAAGCTTGTTTGTGGAAGTATTTCCGTTTGTAAAAGCATTATAACCGTATGGGATTCCATCTGGTTAGAAGATTGTGCGTTACGTTTTGCCGATGTTGGCAAAACGTAGCAGGCGGCACACATTGAGCGGTGGTGGGCGGTGTGCCATAAAAAATGAAAGGCGGTATATGATTTGACGATTGAAATATCAACAGCAATCATTATAAGCGTGCTGTCGCTTGGTTTTTCCGTCTTTATGGGCTTGAAGAGCAACAAAAGGACAGACAACACGGATCTTGAAGAACGCGTGAGGGAGAACACACGCATTAACATGAAGTTGGATGCCATTTCAAACAACACGACCGAGATCAAAAATGAAGTATCTGAGATGCGAAAAGAAATCAATTCTCATGACAACAGAATCATAAAGGTGGAGGAAAGTGTGAAATCGGCTCATCACAGAATTGACGGAATAGAAAACCGTCTTAATGATGACAAGGAGGTTTAATCATGGATATTATACAGGCGGTAATTTCTAACATGACAATTATTCTGGCGATTATTGGTGCGCTGGCATTTGTTGTGTCTGTGGTAACACAGGTAATCAAAGGTGTAGGCGTATTTTCTAAGGTTCCGACGGACATTCTGGTATTTGTTCTTTCTATCGGAATCACGGTTGCTGCGTTTGTGGCATACATGCAGTACATTCAGACATCAATTTTATGGTATATGATCTTGGCGGCTGTTATTGCAGGATTTATTGTTGCGTTTGTCGCGATGTATGGCTGGGAAAAGCTTTCTGAGCTGTGGAAGCGGTTTGGCAAGGATGTGAAGTGAAATGCTTGAGATCAATAAGCAAAAAATGAATTATTCGCTACAGAGCGGAAAGGTTCCGGTGTATGTGACGGACGAGGATGGAAACATCGAATATTCGTCATATACCGACTCTGATGGTAATGTAATTTATTACCTCGATGAAGATGGAAACAAAATACCGAAAACAACCGGAGAGTATACCACAGGTTATGAAAAGCCTGTGGTTTTTTATTCTTCAATCAGCAATAAGTTGAGTGAAGCACTTATAAAAGAGTTTGGCGTTGACAATTCCACAAACTTTGTTCAGATTGTCGAGGACAAAGGAAAACTTCCATTGAGCGTCGGTTCTTTGGTATGGAAACGGTCAGATGTAAGGTACAAAGATGAAGAGAATACAATCGTTGATGAAAATTCGGCTGATTACATCGTAAAAGGTGTCGCAGACGAGGGATTGACGGTTGATTTGTTCTTATTGCAAAAAAATGTGAAGTAGGTGCGTCATGGGGAAGAAAGTAATCACAATGAGCCTGTCTGAAAAGGCTGTTCAGAACGTCATACGAGAGCTTAGAGCCTATCAAAACAGCTTGACATATAAATGTCAGCTATTGGCAGAAAAACTCGCGGAAAAGGGCGTAGAGATTGCCAGAGTGCAAATTGCTGACCTTGACGCAATATTTACATCGGAACTGATTTCAAGTGTTCACGCGGAATATGAAGGGAGCACTAAGGGAGGCGGGATATGGGCGGTAATAGCCGGTACAGACCACGCCGCATTTGTTGAGTTTGGAACCGGAATTGTGGGACAGCAAAGTCCTTATCCTGGGAAACTGCCGGAGGGTGTTTCGTGGCAGTACGCAAGTGGAAAAACTATCCATCAGATTTCAGATGGAAGATATGGATGGTTTTATCAGGACGACAATGACGATTGGTGGTTTACAGAGGGAATGCCAAGCCGACCATTCATGTATCTGACCGCAAATGAATTGCGTCAGATTGTTACACAGACAGCGAAGGAGGTGTTTGGATAATGAAGTACAGGAAAAAACCGGTAGTAATTGAAGCATTTCAGTATGACGGCGATTTAAAGGATAAAGACGGTAATTGGTACGTGCCGAAATGGGCGTCAGAAGCATTTGAAAAAGGCGTTTTGTTTTACCAGAATCCGATTTCAGAAGACGCGCCGCCATGCGAACTTTACATTAAGACGCTTGAAGGAAACCATCATGTTACTGTTGGAGATTATATTATCCGCGGTGTAAGTGGAGAATTATATCCATGCAAGCCGGATATTTTCAAGAAAACATATGAGGTGGTTAAATAATGGCAGGAAACCAGTGGGTATTTGACCTTGAAACAAACATTTTCTCCAATGTTGTAACGATTGCAAAACCAAAACTCAAGAAGAAATACAAAAGCATGAATTTTGACACTGCATTTACAACGGTTGAAAAGAACCTTGATAAAGACCCTGTTTTTCCAACTATTTACATACATGAGATGCCGGGGCTTGAACGTGGGTCAGATTTAGAGGGCGCATCCGTAAATGCGGTGCAGGAAACAATACAGGTTGACGTCATTACAAACACAAAGCAGAGTGATGCAAAAGGGATTATGGCTATTTTAGCTGATGCCTTTAAGCAGATGCAATTTCAAATCACAGCAATGCCGGAGTTTAAAAACGACAGCGAGAAAAAATTTAGAAGCGTTGCAAGGTTCCGGCGGATAATTGGAGCCAACGACAGATTGATGTAAAAGAGCCGAAAGGCTCTATTTTTTATGCACCGGGCGCAAAGAGATGCGTCTGATAACCGCATTATTTAGCGGTAGAAAGAGAGGTAAAAATGGCAGCAGCAGGATTGTCTACGTTAGGAATTACGTTTGGCTATGGCACAGAAGCGACAGCCGGAACAAAGCCTACATCGTTTAAACAACTCACAAGAATTAACTCGATTGGCGGTATTAACATTGAGCCGGAACAGATCGACGCATCCGCTTTAGAGGATGCAATTACCAGATATGTAAAGGGGCGCGCAGATACAGGTGGCTCTTTCTCTATTACGGTAAACCTTACGGATGACACAAAGGAAGAGTGGGAAACGCTTATCACGGCGTATAAGGCGCTTTCCGGCGGAAAAAGAATGTGGTTTGAAACTATTATCCCTGGATTTACCGACGCATTTTTTGTGGTTGCGCAGCCACCGGAACAGATTCCACAGCCGGAAATTGGTCAGAACGAACTCTTGACGGTTGAAATGAACCTTACCATTGAGGAATACAAGGGAATGGACACCGCTGTAGCTTTTACACCGGGGGAATAACACGTCAGTCGAATAGTTCGGTTGAATCGGCTGACGATAACCAGACAACCGAGACAGAGCTTGAAGAAACAATTTAAAAGAACAGGGCGGTCTTCGGACTGCCCTTTCCCTATAAAAAGGGAGAAAGGGAAAGAATATGACAAAATTAAAGCTTGGAGAAAAAGAGTTACAGATTAAATTTGGATATGAAGCAACAGTAAAAAGCGGAATCATTAAGAAGATCGCGGGTCTCGAGCAGAAGACCGATGATCTTGAGGTTATTGACAGCATGCTTTTCCTTCTGCCGGAGTTAATTCTGGTAGGTGCTCAAAAGTTTCACGGTGACGAACTTGGCTATAATCCGGCAAATGAGGATGAGAAAGATGAAAAAATGGGCGTTGTATACGCCATGTTAGATGATTATTTTGACTCTGATGATTCGGATGTACAGGCACTTTACAACAGCCTTTTAAGTGAATTGCTGGAAAACGGTTTTTTATCGAAGTTGCTCAATGCGGAGCGGAAGAAAACAGTGAAAACAAAGTAGCGGATAAGAAATCAGAAGATCTTACATGGGAAAGATATTGCACGGAAATCCGCCCGTTTTGGCTTTTAGTTACAAAGGGGTACGGATTTACTGTGCATGAAATAGACACGTCTTGTCCGGCTGATTTAAAGCCATATGCAGACGCTTACAACTTAGAGAAAAAGCAAAAAGACAATGATATGTGGATGTGGTTTGGAACATATGGATTGTCAGCGGTATCGGTGGCAGTAGAACATTGTTTTGCTGGTAAAAAAGCTAAATCAAAGTATGTAGACAAGCCTATCACAGAGCATAGTTTGTTAAACGATTCTGAAATGACAGAAGAGGAAATTCAGAAACAGAGAGAATTATTTGTGGCAAAACTCAAAATTATGCAATCAAATTATGAGTTGAGCCACCCAAAGAAAGAAGAGGTGCCACATGAAAATTAAAGGTATTGATGTTTCCGGGTACAATGGAAATATTAACTGGTCAAAAGTAGCAGAGAACAACGTTGAATTTGCCATTTTGAAAGTAATCCGAAAAGATTTGCAGCCGGACAAGTATTTTGAAGCAAACTGGACAGGAGCAACAGAAGCTGGCGTTCCAGTGCAGGGCGTATATAATTACAGCTACGCAACCAACGCAGAAAAGGCACAGATCGATGCGCAAAGAGTGATCGAAGTTCTTGCCGGAAGAAATGTGATGGTGTGGCTGGATGTAGAGGATAAGTGCCAGCAGAATATTGGAGATAAGATTGTCTCTATTATCAATGAATATCAGAAGATCATTGAAGCCGCAGGGTGCAAATTTGGTGTATACACGGGTCTGTCTTTTTACAACAGCTATATCAAGCCATATCTTGAGCATATTGATTGCCCGTTTTGGGTCGCAAGATACCCGTCCAGTACGCCTATGATGATTACGGCGGACGCACCGGAAGATAAGAAGCCTGATATTCTTCATGAACTTTACGGATGGCAATACAGTTCAAAGGGATTTGTAGACGGTGTTTCCGGATGCGTTGATCTGAATGAACTGTATGTAGCGGTAGACACGGTAAATGTCATGCCAGAGCCAGAAAACACGCTTCATAAGGTTGGAGAGGAAATCACGGTTTCTTCTTACTACAAATCTTCCACGGCTGGTATTGGAGATGCGATAATCAAGTATGCTTCCGGAACGATTACACGAATCAAAGCGGGTACGCACAATCCATATTGCTTTTCAAAAAATGGAGTTGCAGTAGGTTGGTGCAACGATGGAGATATTCGATCAACGGATGCTTCTGTGCAGTCTACAGATAAAAAGACAACGTATACAGTACGACGCGGCGATACACTTTCAAAGATCGCAAAAGAAAACAATGTAACGGTTGCAAAATTGCAGAAAGACAACGGGATCAAGAACCCAAACAAAATTTATGTAGGGCAGAAAATTTTGATTCAGTAAAAAATGAAGGACGGTAAGGTGTCACAGCCTACCGTCTTTTTATTATGCGTAGAAAGTTGGTGCAGTCATGGCAGATATTGATGAATTACAGATAAAAATTAAGGCTGATTCTGCAAAAGCGAGCGATTCCATTGATAAACTTGCATCAAGTTTGGATAGTCTTGGAAAAAGTCTATCATTTGATACCAGTAAACTTTCAAACATAGCATCTGGAATTAGAAGCATGTCTGACGCGGCAACAGGGTTTAAGGGTGCAAAATCAAAAGAGATTACATCACTTGCCACCGCATTAAGCAAATTCTCAAATGTAGACACATCATCTTTCTATGGTATATCTGCGGCAATGAAAAATCTTGCGGCAGGAATGAAAGATACAAAAACGATTGATGCAAGTGGAATTATGAATACGGCAGCGGCACTGTCTAAAATGGGCGGAACGTTGGCTACTGTAGGAACAAGCAATCTAGTTAAAATTAAGGATGACCTTGCTTACTTTGTCAAAGGAATGAACAGCGTAGGGGCGCTTAACTTTGATACAACAGGTTTGACCAATCTGATAGGAAGTATCAGCAGACTTGGTGGTAAGATTTCTACACAGGCGACAGCCAATTTGCCGCAAATATCAGCGCAACTACAGAATTTTGTGCGCCAGATGAATAAAATCGGCGAACTGAAATTTGATATGACAAACATGAGTAGACTTGTGACGTCCATATCAAGGCTAGGAAGCGTTGCGAGCGGAAGAGCGGTAAACAATATTCCTTTGCTTGCGGACAACCTTAAATACCTGTTTGAGACTCTTTCAAAAGCACCTAACGTAAGCGCAAACATCATCCGGATGACAGAAGCACTTGCCAATTTGGCAAAAACAGGAGCATCATCCGGTAGAGCAGCAACATCTCTCGGAAAAAGTTTGAACATTTTTAGTGGATCTGCGACCAAGGCGAAGAGTAGCAGCTTTAGCCTTGCTGCAGCTTTCGGAAAGCTGTACGCATCATACTGGCTGTTGTTCCGTGCTTTTTCAAAGATCAAGGATGCTATTGACATATCATCTTCTTTGACAGAGGTTGAGAACGTTGTACGTACCACATTCGGCAATTATGAGAAGCTGATACAAGACTTTTCAAAAACATCCATACAGGATTTTGGCATGTCAGAGTTGACCGCTAAACAGGTGGCAAGCCGATTCCAAGCTATGGGTACAGCCATGGGATTTTCACAAGGAAAGATGGCTGACATGTCGCTACAGCTTACAAAGCTTACTGCTGATATGGCTTCTTTCTATGATATGGAGCAGTCTGACGTTGCTAGAAACTTGCAAGCAGTATTTACCGGAGAAACAGAGCCTTTAAGAAAATACGGTCTTGACCTCACACAGGCTACTCTTAAAGAGTGGGCTATGAAACAGGGACTAGATGCCGACATTTCGTCTATGACGCAGGCAGAAAAGACCATGCTCCGGTATCAGTATGTTATGGCTAATACAGCTGCGGCGCAAGGAGACTTTGCTAGAACATCAGACACATGGGCAAACCAGGTAAGAATCCTTAAGCAGTCATTTGAACAGCTTGCGTCTATTATCGGTGGCGCACTGATTAACGCTTTTAAACCGTTTGTAAGAACTCTTAATGCAGTCATGCAGAAAGTTATTGCTTTTGCAACAACAGTAACCAATGCGTTAGGATCAATCTTCGGATGGAAATTTGAGATTTCTGCCGGTGGTTTGGCAAATGATTGGTCTGATGCAGCAGGGAGCGCGGCTGATATAGCAGACAGCACTGGACAGTCAGCGAAAAACGTTGAAAAGATGAATAAGGGCTTAAGAGCCTTTGACGAACTGAATCTGATTACCACTCCGGATAATTCAAACGGATCTGGCGCTGGTGGTTCCGGCGGTGGTGGTGCATCCGGCGGTGGTGCGTCCGGTGGGCTGGTACAGGTAGATACCATTTTCAAGGACTATGAAAGTCAGATCAGAAGTTTGCGGGAACTTGGGGCATATATCAGCGATGCGTTATCAGATGCCATGGAGTCCATTGACTGGGATAGAATTTATTCCAAGGCTAGAAACTTTGGAAAAGGGCTGGCAGATTTCCTTAATGGTCTTATTACACCAAGATTGTTCGGAGATGTTGGCATGACGATTGCAAGTGCGCTGAACACAGCAATTTATACAGCCTTGTCATTTGGAGAAGAATTTGACTGGACAAATCTGGGAGATTCCATTGCCGCAGGAGTGAATCGCTTCTTTGAAACGTTTGATTTTTCGTCACTTGGTAGAACGATCAATACATGGGTTCACGGAATATATGAAACCTTAAGATCTGCTATAAAAAATATAAAGTGGTCTAATGTTTGGAAAGGAGTAAAAGATTTCTTAAGTGAACTTGATTTAGGAACAATTTCCTTAATCATTGGAGCATTTACACTAAAGTATTTAAAGAAAATACTTACCGGAACATTGCTAAAAGACATTTTAACAAAAAAATTTTCAGCTATAGCAAAAGACGCAGGTCTTTCTACGGGAATCGCTGGGCTTGGAACAGCATTGTTTACAGTAGAAGTATTGTTTGTGGCTGATAAATTCGTAAAAGACTTTAAAAGTTGGAAAAGTAATATTGAAACTTACGGATGGGATAAAGGGAGAAGAAAAAGTGCAGAAGAAAATGCTGCGAATCCGTATCGAAATGGCAATGCAATTACTCAAGAAGATGGAAGCGGAGTATTTGACTCATGGTTAGAAAAGATTAGAAAATGGCAAGAAGAAAACAGAAAAGCGAGACAACAAGAATTAGAAGAACAAAATCAGTTGACCCAAGAAATGGCGGATAATATAACTAAGTGGTTTGAAGATAGAAAAATTACCTTACAAGGAAATTTAGAAGAATTCAAAGGACATATAGAAGCTTTTAAAACTAACGTGGTGGAAAGTTTTAATCAACTTGGGGATAGTATAAGCACTTGGTGGGAAACAGATGTAAAACCGTGGTTTACTGTAGAGAAATGGCAAGAACTTGGAAACAATATAAAGATAAGCCTTTCTCAAAAGTGGAATGAATTTTCTACATGGTGGAGTGACACAGGTATAGCCGTTTGGTGGAACGAGAAAGTTTCTCCATGGTTTACAGTAGATACATGGAAAAATCTTGGAGAAAACATAAGAAAAGGTCTATCTAAAAAGTGGGAGGAATTTACTGGATGGTGGGAAAACACCGGATTCTATAAGTGGTGGAATCAAGATGTTGCTCCAAATTTTACAACAGACAAGTGGACATTTAGTGGTATTTCAGATGGATTAAAAAATGCATGGAATAATGCTATAGCCGCTGTAAAGCACATATGGAACGGATTTGCAAACTGGATGAACTCAAAGCTTTCTTTTTCGTGGGACGCTGTAAACATTGCTGGAAAGCAGATTGTTGGAGCAGGAAGTATAAATCTTGGAAAGATTCCTACGTTTGCCGCCGGAGGATTTCCAAGCCAATACAGCATGTTTATGGCAGGAGAAAATGGACGGGCAGAAATGCTAGGAACCGTCGGAGGAAAAACAGCGGTTGCCGGTGGACAGGAAATTACCGGTATTCGAGATGCAGTGTACAGTACGGCGCAACAGGAAATGGAATTGCTAAGACAGCAAAATCAATTGCTTCAAGGAATTTTGGAAAAAGAATTTGGGATTACATCAGAGCAGATCGGGAAAAGTGCTCGCAATTATGCAAAAGATTATTTTAACAGAACTGGAAGAGAAGCATATATTTTCTAATGACAAATACCGCCACTTGTGGTAGAATTATTTTATTACAAGTGGCGGGAGGAAAAGCTATGAATGAAAAAAGTGAAACAAAATTATGCAAATACTGTCAGACGGAGATTCCAGCTAAAGCAAAAATTTGCCCTAATTGCAAAAAAAAGCAGGGTGGGGCAACAAAGTGGTTTGTTGCGGTGGTTATAGTTATAATCCTGTTGATTGCCACATTTGGCGGAAACGGAGAAAACAACGATGCAGTTGCTGATTCTACCGAGCAAAATAAAAAAGTTTCTTCTATTAGTACGGTAGATAACAAGGAAGCGACAAGAGAAGAAGTTTCTGATTCTGATTTTTTGGTAAAAGAGTATCTGTACGAAAACACAATAGGAGACACATTAGATTTTTTGATTGTAACAAATAATTCAAACACGAATGTCGCAATTTCTGGGAACGCTATAGCCAAAGATTCAAGTGGAAATTCAATAGGAGCCGCCGACATGAGCATTGATGTATTGGGAGCAGGGGAAACATCTATTGGTGTTTTCTATTTTGATAGTGTGTCCGGAATTGACAAGGTGGATTATACCTTAGATTATGACGAAAACCCATATTATAAACCGGTTGTAAATGATTTATCCGTTGAACAGACATTTAATGATGAAAACGTGACTGTATCCGTGACCAATAACAGCGAAAATCCGGCACTTTTTGTAAGCGTGTATGCAATATTTTTTGACAGTAATAATAATGTGGTAAATTATAACAGCACATATATTACAGATTCAGACAATGAGATTAAACCTGGGAAAACTATTTCGGGGCAGCTTGATTGTTATGGAAAATACGATTATGCAGAGGTATATTTTACTGGAAGAGCAGATAAATAGAATAATAAACTAAAGGAGAAGAATGTATGTACGACAAAGAAAAAGGGATTTATCCATCTGGAGGATATCTTGTTGGTAGAGATTTACCATTGGGCGGTTATGTTTTTACTGCAAAAAACGGTCAAAAAGGTTGCGTTACTCTTTACAAAAGCTATAAAGATTTTAAAGAAGAGGAAATGGAATTAACCTATGAATACTTTGAAGAAGATTATCATTTATCGCTAATGGAAGATGGTAATTACTTATTGGTGGAAAATGCAACAATACAGAAAATATAAGAGGAAGCGCAGAGATGCGCTTCTTTTTTTGAAAAATATTTCAAAATAGTATTGACTTTCTTTGCACGTACATATATTATTAAGGCATAAAGATTGCACGTGCAATCAAAAAGAGAGGAAGTGATTATGTGTCTCCATTAAAAAAAGGACAGAAACTTACTGATAATCCTAAAAATGTTAGGCTTGATTTGAGACTTACAAAAGCAGAAGCAGAGGATTTGCAATATTGTGCGGATAAGTTAAAAACAAGCAGAACGGATGTTATCAACATGGGGATTAGAAAAGTGAAAGAAGAAATCAACAAAAAATAAAGCGTTCCAACCCTAGACAAGTTAAACGCTTTATTCAACACAGCCAACAAAAGCGGTTGATACATGGATTATACCGCTTTTTGGAATGGTTGTCAAACAGCAAACGAAAGGAAGGTAAAATCTATGAGAAGCATTGAAGAAATTGTAAGAACGATACTTAATAGTGACGCGCTGATGGAGAAAGTGAATCATGTTGTGGAAATCGAGAGGATGAAGTATAACCGTGGTTGGAGTACCGAGACGGACATTGATAATTTTTCTCCGATTGGTTTTCGCAAAGTGGTAACATCAGCCATGAATTTGCTCGGACTGCCGAACGAATCCGATGAGGTTGATATTGCCAGCGAAATTCTTAAGGACATTTTCAGAAATGAAATCATAAAAAAGGATGGAACTTATTTACCGAGCCAAATTGAGCAGTACAGATCGTTGCTTTCTCGGCTTGCAATCCAATGTGATAACGAAAAATTGTTGCGCGGCGTTGTAATATTTATGGCAGATCTGAATGATGAGGACGTAATAGATCACGACGGTATTTACCGCCTTGTAAAGAAAGGCGGTGCGAGATGAAAGAGCAATTAATCACAGAAATTCAGAACATACAGGACGAAAAATTTTTGCAGTTTATTTTGAACACAATTATTTCATTCAAGAATAAATGGGGGATTTGCTGATGAACGATATTCAGATTTTTAACAATCCTATTTTAGGGGATTTGAGAACGGTTATAGTAAACGGAAAAGAATACTTTTTTGGAGTAGATATAGCTTCGATGCTTATGTATAAAAGACCAAGAAAGGCGGTTTCGGATAATTGCAAGGGTGTCCTGGTCGAGGATAGCTTTAAAAATAATGGTGGATATGCAGAACCTCTTATTCCGGAAGGAGATATTTACCGATTGATTATTAAAGCTGGTCAACAGGGTAACAGTAAAGAAATAAAAGATAAAGCTGACAAATTGGAAAAATGGATATTTGATGAAGTTTTACCGAGCATCAGAAAGACTGGTACATACATGATGCCGCAAACCACGGACGGGAAGATTGCATTGCTTGCACAGGGGCACACGGAACTGAAAGCAGAGGTTGACGAGAAATCAAGGCGGATTTGGAAAGCCTTAAGATGGACTTGCCGATACTTCCGGTGGAAGCCGACCGCATTACGGAAGCTGTCAGAAAGAAAGGCGTTTCAATCATGGGCGGCAAACAGTCAAGCGCATACAGCAACCGTGGATTGCGCCAAAAGGTTTACAACAATCTGTATGCCAATCTGAAATACAACTTTGGGGTTCGGTCTTACAAGAGCATCAAGCGTAGCCAGTGTGATAAGGCAGTGGAAGTGATAAATGCCTATCAGACGCCGTATTTTTTGCAGGAACAGATTGACGATGCCAATATGCAGCAGAGGTTGGAATTTGATTGACAGATTTTGGCATATGGTATAGAATACAAAATAATTAAAAATCACGCAGGCAAGACCTAAAGAATTTAGGACGTCCTGCAAGCCTATGAGGAATAGGTGCGGATTCGTGACCGCCAGAGATTGAAGAGATTCAGTCTTTGGCGGTCTTTTTGTTTATTTCAAACTGCATAAGAAAAATAAAAAAATGAAATTTAAACCTGCCTGTCAAATGACAGTAGCGAAAGAAAGGTGGAAAAGAGTATGTATGAATTGGTGGAACTCAAAGGAAACGATGTTTTTACAAACAGCAAAGTGATTGCAGATGGAACAAATAACCAACATGAATCTGTTGTTGCTATTATCAGAAAATATGAGAAAGATATTTTAGACTTTGGCAATATTGATTTCTCCGATTTAAAATCGGGGAAAAGGGGGCAGCCTGAAAGAGTTTATTATTTGAATGAGGAACAAGCAACATTTGTTATAACTCTTTTGAGAAATTCAAAAATAGTTGTGAAGTTTAAGAAAGAGTTGGTTCGACAGTTTTATGCAATGCGCAGATTTATTCTTGAAAAGCAATCGAAACTATGGGGCGAAACAAGAATTGCTAATAAAGAAAATCGGCTGAAAGAAACTGATGTGATTAAACTCCTTGTAGACTATGCCAAAGAACAAGGAAGTACGCATTCAGATAAACTGTATGTGACATATACCAAGTTGGCAAAATCAGTAATTGGTGGAAATCGCGACAATATCACAGTTTCGGATCTCAATAATTTAACCCTTGTAGAAAGCATTATTTTGCAGACTATTAGAATTGATATGTCAATGGGTATGCACTACAAGGATATTTATAGGGATTGTAAAAATAGAATAGAACAATTTGCAGATATAACTTACCTGTCCGCTTAGCCCCGAAAATTTGGGGCTATTCCAGTATTTTGTCACGGGAAATTACAATCTTACTAAATATATAGCGTGCGACTCCTGTTAGGGTATGTTCCTAACGCACGTGAATCAGTGAAGATGCTGGTTACTATAAAACGGAATAACAAATGTCAGTGAAGATGCTGGCTACAAATTTGAACGGGCGCGGCTGCTTAAAATGGTGGTCGCGCAATTCCAGTTTTATATATTGGAGGAACATACATGGAATTTGTATCAATTAAAGAAAGCATTGCAAATGATAAAATCACTTCATTGGAAGTTGCCGATATGGTGGGGAAAGAACATAACAAGTTATTGAGAGATGTAAGAGAGTATATAGATCAATTAGATGAGTCCAAGATTGGACACACCGATTTTTTTACAGAATCGGAGTATACAGATAAGGCAAACAGAAAGAAGCCGTGCTATCTGGTTACCAAGAAAGGATGCGAATTTATCGCGCACAAGCTGACCGGAGTAAAAGGTACGGCTTTCACAGCAAAGTATATCAACCGTTTCCATGAGATGGAAGATCAGTTGAAACCAAAAGCACCGCAGACGTATCTGGAAGCACTTAAAGCGTTAGTGGCTGCTGAGGAAGCAAAGGAAGAGTTGCAGGCACAGCTTGATGTATCAAAGGACTGGTATTCTATTAAGCGTGTTGCGGCAATGAACGGTGTGGACTGGAAAACATTTAACTGGCGGAAACTTAAAGAAAAGAGCATCGAACTTGGATATGGCATCAAAAAGATTTTCGATGCGAACTATGGCGAGGTCAATACTTATCATAGGAATGCTTGGGAAGCGGCATATCCAGATTATGAAATTTAAAACAAATAATTTTAGCACCTATCAAAAAACGGTAGGTGCTATTTTTATACCCATTTTTAGGAGAATAGCCATGAAAAAATATAAACCAATAGACTGGAGCAAGTGCCCGGAAAGTCGCACACCAATAGGAAATCCGAATAATTGCGTCGTGGCGGATATTCTGCCGGACGGAAAAACTGAAATCTTATTTTCAAGTGATGATAACGGTATTTATATTTGCAAAACTGAAAAGAAAACTTGATTGGAGGTGTTTGGCATGGCATACAGCGGATGGCTTTTAAAGATTGGAAATTACATAGTGCCAATGTCTTTTATGAAAGCGGAATCATATAGTCCATATGTCAATATGCAGGATTTAGATGATTATACGGATGCCAACGGTTATCTGCATAGAAATGCCGTGGAATTAAAGGCTTTAAAAGTGGAGTTTGAGACACCGGCAATGCTGACAAATAAGACTTTTAATGAGGTGCTAAATAATATCAGAAGCCAGTTCACAAATGCAACAGGGAGAGCCTGCTATATCACAGCGTATATCCCGGAATATGACGATTATGTGACGCAGTACGGCTATATGGCAGATTTTCAGCCTACGATATACGGAACATATGATGGGGTAATTCGTTACAATTCAGTTCGGCTTGCTTTCATAGGGGGTGTGTACGGTGGTTAATTATAAATATGGCGACTTGTTCAAAAAAGATACGGTCGATAAGCAGTTATCCATCGTATCTGATGACGGAAAAATCAATATCACAAATACAGAGCTACACCAAGAAAAATTCGAATTGACCGAAAGTTTGTGTTCGGAACAGGAATTGACGTTTGGTTCGTGTGAAGCTGCCATGATTAAATTTACCGTCTCAAACACATTTCTACCAATGAAAGGCAAATGGATGACAGTAAGAATGTCACTTGATGGTCACACGGATGCGGCGTTTCAGTTCGGGAGATACAAGGTTGATTCTGACACACCTACGGCAGATAGAACATGCCGTGAAGTTATCGCCTATGACGCGTTGTACGATGTTTTAACAGCCGATGTGGCAGCATGGTACAACACTGTATTTCCGTCGCACGAGGAACAGAAAACAGATGAAGATGGCACAATCACGACCGTTACAGTTTATGATCCGGTCACTATGAAGCAGTTCCGGGACAGTTTTTTCAAGCATTTCGGAATCGAACAGGCGAACATCACACTCATTAATGACAATATGTCAATCGAGAAAACCGTGGCGGTCACGGCATCCAGTGAGACAAGTTCTGATACAGAGGAATCGAGCACCATAGGCGAATCTATGAGCGGCAAGGAAGTGTTGTCCTGCATCTGTGAGATTAACGGCTGTATGGGGCACATGGGGCGTGATGGAACGTTCCATTATATTTATCTGGAACAGGAAATACAGGGATTATATCCGAGAAATGATCTTTATCCGGCAGATGATCTGTTTCCGCGCAATCCAAAGAGTACGCAGATAGGAAAAGGATTCTATGTTACCGCCACCTATGAAGATTATCTTGTCAAAACCATTAATAAACTTCAGATCAGAGAACAGAAGAATGATATTGGCGTGATCGTAGGCACCGGAGACAATGCTTATGTGATCGAGGATAATTTTCTTGTATATGGCAAAGGCACAAAAGAACTGAAAGGCATTGCAAAAAATATTCTTTCCAAGATCAGAGGGATTGTTTACCGCCCGTTTACAGCGGGCTGCAAAGGAAATCCGTGTCTGGAAGTTGGGGATGCAGTGCGGCTGCCGACAAAATACGAACTGATCGAATCTTATATTTTCAAAAGAACTTTGAAAGGTATACAGGCTTTAAGGGATGATCTGGAAGCGGACGGGGAAGAGTGCCGGACGAGTAAGGTCAACGGAATACAGAGGAGCATATTGCAGTTGAAAGGCAAGAGCAACACTCTGGAACGCTCAATTGAGGAGACGAAATCGACAATCGTTGATGTAGAAAAGGATTTGCAGTCCCAGATCACACAGACAGCCACAGAAATCCGTTCAGAAGTAAAGAATACCACTGACGGGTTATCATCACGGATTACCCAGAATTCAGAAAGCATTACTGCAGAGGTAAACCGAGCAACAAATGCAGAGGGAACATTATCATCAAAGATAACCCAGACAGCAGAAAGCATTACTGCAGAGGTAAACCGGGCAACAAATGCAGAGGGAACATTATCATCAAAGATAACCCAGACAGCAGAAAGCATTACTGCAGAGGTAAACCGGGCAACAGAAAAAGAGGGACAGCTTGCGGCGGCAATACAAGTTAATGCAGAGGGGATCACAAGCAAAGTTTCCCGAGACAGTGTCGTTTCGGAAATTAACCAGTCAGCAGAGGGACTAAAGATTAGAGCTGATTTGTTGGAACTCAGGGGATCTGTGGAGATGACCGGCGGGTATGTGCACATTGACGCGACAGAGAGTACGGACAACTTAGTTGAATTGAAACGGGAAGGAACTCTTGTGCAGATGGGAACAGATGGATTGAAGTCAGTAGCAGATACGAGGGAACTCACAGCCAGCTATTCGGCAGTATCAGTGCGTGATACATCAGCCAATACGATTGCACAGATGTTGTCGACCGGAAAAGGAATCTCATCCTACGGGTGGGAATCTTATTCGGACAAGCGCCTAAAACACGGTATAGAATCTCTTGATCGGGAAAAAAGCGCAGCGCTTATACAGTCTCTGCGTCCGTGCCGCTTTATTTATAACTATGACGCCGCGGGACATTACCGGCATGGTCTGATTGCACAGGAGGTACTGACTGCGATTGGAGATGAAGACTGGGCGATCTGCTCCGAAAATCCAGATCCGGATGGCAATACCTATTATGCGCTTGACAAAACGGAACTGATCGCTGATCTGATCGCTACAGTACAGTTACAGCAAGAGGCACTACAAGAATTAAAAAGAAAAGTAGGATGAGAAAATGGTCAATGCAAAAATTCGTGAGTTTGAGAATGACATTATCAATTTTATCAATGCAAGCAGTGATGTTCCTATTGAAGTAAAACATCTGGTGCTTAAGGATATTTTGCACCAGGTAGAAGCGGAAGCAAACCGGCACGTTATCGCCGAGCGGGAGCAGATGCAGGAAAATCTTAAAAAGGAGAGTGGGGATCATGAATAAAGTATATAAACGTATCAACTGGGAGAATTACCCGAGCGATGCTACGCCTTTGAATGAAGCAAATCTCAACAATCTGGACAGTGCCACAGATACCATTGACGACCGTGTGATTACGCTTGACACAACCAAGGCAACAAAAACAGAGGTTGCTACACTTGTATCAGATGTGACATTTGAGGAATCTACCGGAATTATTACTATTACGAAGAAAAATGGCTCTAGGGTTACCATTGACACACAGATGGAGAAAATTGCTGTCAACTTCGATTATGACCAGACTACACAGCAGATTATTTTGACTCTGATCGATGGTACGAAGCAGTACATAGACCTGTCGGCACTGATTACACAGTATGAGTTCCTTGATTCGGATACGGTAGCTTTTTACATTGATAAAAAGGGAAAAGTGTCTGCCATCGTTAAAGAGGGAAGTATCGAGGAAAAGCATTTAGAGCCTAATTATCTTGCAAAAATCAAAGTGGAAGTGGCAAAAGCGGAGTCCAGTATGAAAAATGCTGCAATGTCTGAAATAAACGCCAAAGCAAGTGAGGATGTCGCAAAAGCCAGTGAGACAGCGGCAAAAACATCCGAAACCAATGCCAAAGCGTTAGAGAAAGCAGCGGCGAAGTCAGCCACGGCGGCAGCAACATCCGAGACTAACGCAAAAGCCAGTGAGACATCCGCCAGTCAGTATGCAGCCACAGCCACAAGTGAAGCGGCATCTGCCAGTCAGTCAGCCAGTACCGCCACAGATAAAGCCACAATCGCAACACAGAAAGCAAAAGAAATTATCGGCAAAGCAGAATCTGCAGCAGATAGTGCAACCAAAGCACAGAGTTATGCCGTTGGCGGTACTGGCAGCCGGGAGGGAGAGGACTCTGATAATGCTAAATATTATTATCAGCAGGCAAAAGACGTATCAGAGGGACTAAAAGGTGGATTGCAGCCGCATGGCACGGTGGCTTTTGTAGATCTTCCGGCGCTTCCGGATGTCAATGCAGGATGGATGTACAATATTTCGGATGAATTTACGACCACGGACGATTTTAAAGAGGGCTCCGGCAATGCAGTTCCCGCCGGCGCGAATATCTACAAAACGTCAGACGGAAAGTGGGATGTGCTTGCGGGTACCCCGGTGACGGGGGTCAAGGGTGCAAAAGAAACATCCTATCGGCGAGGAAATGTCAATCTCACCCCAGAAAACATTGGTGCGTTAGCGACAGATGGAGATACAGCGAGCAATGTCACATCATTTACAAGTAGCGATCTGGCAGATGGATCAGCGTCATTGTGGACAAGCGTTGCTACATTGACAAGCGGCGAAAAACATTCGTCCCTTTTTGCAAAGATATCGCAGATGTTTAAAAACGTGCGGTATCTGTATAAGATGCTCGGAACTACCGACATATCCTCTATTGGCGGCGGAACGGTAACAGGAGCGATATCGTCGCAAAACAAAGCTTTAGCACAGTTAAATAACATAGGTAATTATAAACAAACCGATACGCTGTTAGTTAGCAGTAAATTGTCCGCTAATATAGAATACGAGCTAAACACTTTACTATTAGCAAAAGGGAAGTGGTTAGTAGTATCAAGCGGCGAATTGAACGCACATACACCTTTTGCGTACAATTTAGGGCTAAAAAAGAGTGATGGTGATTTATATGGATCAATGGCGTATTTGTGTACTCCTCATACAGATACGGGCATATGGGCTAATTTTTTGCAAACTTACACTATCAATGTAACAAGCGATACAGCAACCGTCAGCGCAACGATCAAGCATTATGCAGATGATAGCAACGTAGAAATTGGCTGGGCAAGAATGATGGCTATACGTCTGGCATAGAACACATTACCGTAAAAACTGTAGTCAGCGTACCATTGTACTCCGTATTGTTCAGCACCGATCGCAAAGCAGTCCCGCTGTTAATCGTAACTGCAAAAGCAGCATGAGTAATGGCAGATCCTAAAACGTTAGCAGACAGCACTATTATAGGTGTTATTTTAAAACTAGATATATCAAGTTCTGCTACTCCGTTAGTGTAAGCTATAGGACGAGATATGACCACTATAGATGCCGGCGTATGCTCTTTATTTGAATTAACGTAAAATACAGTTTGCGCTAAAGCTTTGTTTGACGCACGAAATAGATGCATGTTAAAATATGACGTAAAAAACGTTATAAGTTTTTCGCAATTTAAACGTTTTTGTTGACCAAAAGTGACAAATCAGACGATTTATGTCGAAACTTGCGACCGAAATGATTTGAATAATGCTGACAAAATTTGTAAAATAAAATTGTCCGATAAGGGCACTTCAAGTTCTGGAGAGGGGGCGATGTTTGGCGATTCATTGCCCCCTCAAATGTTACTGGCAAATAATGGTAATTTTTTTGTATGGGGTTGACCGCAAAGAACGTACGTTCTATAATGACATTAACATTATCGGTTGCAGAGATTGGAGGAGAATAAGATGGGGGAAAATGAGTGCAATGAGGAAACAGCGTTTTACAAGGAAAAAATAACTGAAATGGTCGTTAAGTGCGACAACGAGCGATTTTTGAAATTTTTATATAACACAATACTTTCATTCAAAAAAAAGTGGGGCATTTAGTGCCCCTCTTTTTCATGCCAATAGGTTATATTGTCAAATATAGTCTGTCTATGTTCTTTGCTAAGTTTCATTAGCATTTTTAAGTTATCCAGCAATTCACTATCTGACATAAGGTCTGGAAGAATATCTGGTGCGTTTTCTAAATTATCTTCCCAACCCATTAAATAAGATGGAGAAACTTCAAGAACTTTCCCAATAATTTCTATTTTATCACTTGGAATATTAGTAATAATGTTGTTTTCATATTTATATAGTGTTTGCTTTGAAACTTTTATTTTCTCTGCAAGCTCTACTTGTGAAATACCTAAAATCTCTCTCTGCTTTTTTATCCTATCTCCGATTGTCATTTGAGTTTTCCTCCTTTCCTATTGGTAACTTTATTATAACACAAAAAAGTTACTCGTCAAGAAAAAAATAACTTGACAAGTTACCAAAATGGAATATAATAAAAGTAACTTCAAAAGTTACGAAGTTAGAAAGGAGTAGTCAGATGGTTGATACAAACAAACTTCGCGGCGTTATTGCTGAAAATGGCAAAACACAGGCTGATGTTGCGGAAATGATTGGAGTTACGCCAAAAACATTTTATATGAGAATGAGTAAGGGCGTTTTTGGAAGCGACGAAATTCAGGTTATGATTGATAACCTTCACATCCAAAATCCAATGGATATTTTTTTTGCAAAGAAAGTAACTTAAGAAGTTACTAGAAAGGAGATGTAAAAAACATTGGAAAAATCAAGATATTCTGTTTTGGATTCATCTGGAAAAGCAACGATTGTTGAGCGTAAAGACGGAAGATATATTGACATTGAAGAAATGGCGCAGCATGTCGCATTTAATGTTTTGGACGATTACAGCAAAATTCTTAATGGCGAAAAGAAAATTGATGAGACAAACATTAGATTGTCTATCAATGTTCTCAACGCCGTTGCTCCGTTAGCAAAATATTTTAGAACGGGCTGTGCCTACGGAAAGGATTAGTAGATGCAGATACTTTTGCTAAAGTTGGTTCTTCTTCCGAAATTTCTTCATTGATTTCTTCGCAGTATTGGTCGTACTTGATTTTGAAATCATTGAAAGAACCGTTATATCCACAGATTTTAGCAATAGCGTAGGCAGATACATATTCATCGTTCAAAATTACACCTCCCTTATTTGATGATAAGGGAATTATAACATAGAAAGGAGAAGAATGTTGCATAGCATTGAAGAATTAAAAGATACCCTCTACCAGCAAATCGAAACGCTGGCAGAGGAAAGTAAGAAAACATCAGATACGGAAACAAAAATTCGCATTGCAGGCGAAATCGACCGTATCGCTGAAACGATTATTAGGATTGATGCCGATTGAGTATTGATTCGATGCTAGATATGTTTCTTTCGATAGATTTTAGCTCTGAAAGATTTTTAATGCTTTTTAAATTACTTAATTTATGAACAGCACAACAATCAGAACTGGAAACATACCAAGCACAATCGCGGATGCAATCTCTAAAATCGTTAAGTGGACATTTGTTAATGGTTACCACCTCCTTATGGAGGATTATAACACGGAAAGGAGTTGGAGGGAATGGACGAGTTAGTGAAAGTCAATTTTGATACACAGACAGTATCGGCAAGAGAACTGCACGAACAGTTACATATTGGAACAAGATTTAACGATTGGTTCCCACGTATGACAGAATATGGATTTTTAGAGGGAACAGACTTTTACTCAAAAATGAGTAAAACCGATAATGGTGGCAGACCATCAACAGATTACGAAATTTCTGTAGACATGGCAAAGCAGATTTGCATGATTCAGAGAACACCAGAGGGTAAAGCAGTCCGCCAGTACCTTATCGACTTGGAAAAGGCGTGGAACACACCGGAGCAGGTATTTGCCAGAGCGTTAAAGATGGCTGACGAGAAAATCAACAGCCTTAAGGAAATCAACACCAGTCTGATTGCGGAAAATCAGCGTATGAAACCGAAAGAAATCTTTGCAGATGCGGTGTCGGCAAGTCACACATCAATTCTTATCGGAGACTTGGCAAAGCTGATCTGCCAGAACGGATATCAGATAGGACAGAAGCGGTTGTTTGAGTGGTTGCGTGAGAATAACTTCCTTATTAAATGTGGTTCATCGAAAAACATGCCACAGCAGAGATATGTTGAACAGGGATTATTCGAGGTAAAGGAAAGCAACGTGCAGAACCCGGATGGATCAGTAAGGATCACTCGGACAACCAAGGTAACCGGTAAAGGTCAGATATATTTTGTCAACAAATTCTTGAACAGAGGTTATTTTTATGAAAAATAGAACGGAAAACTGGTAGCTTCCAATAACTCATATGGAATTGGAAAGATTAACAGGAGGAATTCATGGATAAACAAACGAACATTGCTTTAAGAAAAACATTAGATCAGATCGGCGCAAGCCATTCGCTCAAAGGATACACATACACAATTAGAGCGATAGAGAAATGTCTGGACGACAGGGATGTGCTTAGATGTGTTATGAAGGAAATTTATGCAAAAATCGCAGAAGAGAACGGAACTACCGCATCCAAAGTAGAAAGAAACATCCGGAACTTAATAGAGGTCACATGGATAAATGGAAATGTGAATGCGATCAATGAGATTTTTGGTTATACGGTTTCGCCGAAAAAGGGGAAGCCAACCAATTCAGAATTTATTGCGGTAATAACAGATTTTGTGTCCTTGCACTGGCAGGAAATTGAAAGTGATTCTTATAAGTGGCGGGAGTGAAGTGCGGATGAAGAAGTTGGCAAGGGTGATTGAATTTGTAGGCGCGGCGATCTTTTTTCTTTGTATGTGTGCGGATGCAACGGAAAATCCTATTGTAGCGATACCGACCATAATCAGCTTACTTTTATTGTATGCCGGATCAAGAATTGAAGGAGGATGGCAGGATGCGGAAGAGATTGTCGAAGATCATGATTATTATGTTGATGGTGATGACACTGACGATGGTATTACCTACATTACATACGACAGCAACGGAACCGAGCGATACATGGATTTCAAATGAGTACCTTCCTTATATAAAAGAGATTTCAAACGAATATCATATTTGCCCGGAAATGGTAATGGCAATCATCGAGCATGAAAGCAGTGGACAAGCCGATGTGGAGAATGGTGGATGCAAAGGTCTCATGCAAATTTATGAAAAATATCACAGAGACCGGATGGAACGTCTTGGAGTAGAAGATCTCTATGATCCGTATGGGAATATCCTTGTTGGATGCGATTATCTGGCGGAGTTGTTTGAGAAATATGAGGGAGACATGAGTACAGTCCTTATGATCTATAGCGGAAAATCAGATGCGTTGACCAGAACATACGAGAATCGCACTGAATATGCAAAAAGCATAATGAACAGGACGGTTGAACTTGAAAGACTTCATGAAGAAACGGAATCAGACTTTGGAGAGGGTCTATAAACACTACTACATTATAATACGAGGAGAATTTCAAATATGAATAAAGAAACAATGGAAAACAACAAAGTGGAACTGGCAGGCGTGATTATTTCAGAGCCGGAGTTTATGTATGAATCATACGGAGAGAATTTTTACAAAATGTCTCTTGGAGTAAAAAGAAAGAGTGGCGCCGTAGACGAGATCCCATTAACCATTTCAGAAAGACTGTTTGATATGGAGGACAGATATTCAGGAATGGCGGTACGGGTTTCTGGAAGTTATAGATCATTCAACAAACAGGAAGGTACCAGACGCCGGTTGATCTTATCTGTGTTTGTTTGTGACATTGAGGCGATTGACTCAAAAGATGCGAATATTGATAAGAATTGCATTACGATCAATGGATATGTTTGCAAAGAGCCGAATTACAGAAAGACGCCACTTGGTCGCGAGATCACAGACATGCTGATTGCAGTAAACAGAGATTATGGGAAATCTGATTACATTCCATGCATTGCCTGGGGAAGAAATGCAAGATTTGCAGGCGGACTTAAAATCGGGACCCGTGTTAAGTTGATTGGCAGAATTCAGAGCCGAGAATACGACAAGAAGATTTTTGACACGGAGTTTGAGAAGAAAGTGGCTTATGAGGTTTCCGTAAGCAAATGTGATGTGATCGAGGAGGGGAAAAATGAAAATAACGATTAAGAGTATTCACATCGAGAATTTCAAGGGCATCAATATGCTTGACGTGAATTTCTCTGTGAAAACGAAGATCAGCGGGCAGAATGCCGTAGGAAAGACAACGATCTTTGATGCGTTTACATGGCTGCTTTTCAACAAGAACAGTTCTGGAGAGGAAAAGTTTAATGTACGACCATTGAACGAAGGAATACGAGTTGATAATGTGGAGATCAAGGTGTCTGCCATTCTGGATGTAGATGGCAAGGGAGTTGAACTTTCCAAGACACAGAAACAGAACTGGGTTAAGAAGCGTGGAACCGATACGGCAGTATTGCAGGGGAATGTTAATTCGTTTGAGATTGACGGCTATCCGAAGAGTGAAGCGGATTTCAAGGCTTATGTTTCGGAATTGGCACAGAGCGAGGAAATGTTCAAAATGCTGACTAATCCGCAGTATTTTTCTTCTTTGAAATGGAAAGACCAGAGAGATATTCTGATGAAACTTGTTTCAGAGGTTTCAGATGTAGAGTTGGCACAGACGGACGCGAAGTATGCGCCATTGCTTTCAGAATTGGAGAAAGCACCGTCTACGGATGATATTAGAGCAAAATTCTCCAAGGCATTGACCGAGTGGAAGAAGAAGCAGGCAGAGATTCCAGTCCGAATTGACGAAGCTATGAAATCCAAGGTTGACATCGATGTTGCGGAGCAGGAGCTTGCGAAAGCAGATTTGAAAACCAAAATTGCAGATATTGATGCGAAGATCAAAGATTCTGACGGAGTAATGATGGAGTTAGGACGTGAAGAAATGCAGCTGCAGTTTGATATGTCTGGTATTATGCAGACTATGAATCGAGATCTGACAAACAGGAGAAGCGAGATCGAAGCAGAATTACGCGGTTTTCAAAACGAGATGAAACGATTTGCAGATACTATTGCCTTGAGAGAGACAAGGGTTTCAGAAAACGAGACGGCTATTTCCAATGCTGATTCAGAGAGAAAAAAGCTTGGAGAGGAGTATAACGCAGAAACAGCAAAGGCTTTTGATGAATCACCATATCTGTTTGATGAATCCAAGTGGGTATTTGATGAAAACAGCACCGTTTGCTCATTGTGTGGTCAGAAGTTGCCGGAAGATAAAATCGAGCAGTTAAAGGCTGATTTTGAAAGCAGAAAGCGGAAAGCCAAGGCGGATGCGGAAGAAAAAATGAAATCAGAAAAGATCAGATTTGACACAGAAAAGAGAAAAGCACTGAACAGATTGGTTGCTATCGGCACAGAGAAAAAAAATCTTATCACAAAATTGAGGGATGAAAATGCCAAAGTAAAGGAAGAAATAAAGTCCTTAAAGGAACAGGAGCAGGAAGCTATTGCAAAAAAAGAAAAGCTTTCTCAGAAGTTATCATCGATTCCTGAAATTGCTGATTATTTGCAGAATGAAGAGTACGTGGGATTGAAAGCAAGGCATGACGAAGTTCTGGCAGAAATTGAAAAGATGAACGCCAATGGAGAGGATGCAGCAGTTGGATCCTTAAAATCTGAAAAAGAAGAGTTGCAGTCACGTCTTGATGATGTAAACAAAATTATTGCAAAAGCATCTATGAATGTTGAGATTGACGAGCGTATTTTCGAGTTGCAGACAGAGCAGAAAGAGATCGGGCAGAAAGTTGCCGATCAGGAACACATTCTTTACCTGTTGGAAGAGTTTATTCGTTTCAAACTCAACAAGGTTTCTGAATCAATCAACAGTCACTTCAATACCGTAAAGTTCAAGCTTTTCGATATCCAGTTAAACGGTGGTATGAAAGATTGCTGTGAGTGCACTGTAAATGGAGTGCCGTATTCGACTTTGAATAGCGGTCACAGAATTGTAGCCGGACTTGATATTATCCGTTCTCTTAGTGAGTTATACGGCGTTAGCGTGCCGATTTTTGTGGATAACGCAGAGAGCTTAAATGATTTCAATGTGCCGGATATGGATGCGCAGTTAATTCTTTTGAGCGTATCAGCGGACAAGCAGTTGAAAGTGGATACTATGTGATATGGATTATCAAATAAATGAAAAGGCAATCGAAATCATTGACAAATACATGAAAGCAAGAGAGCCACTTGACCTTGGTACTGAAAGATTTTGTATTGATACATTCAAAGATATGTGTGAAGAAGTGTTTCGTAAGAAATGTGTTATGCGCTTGGTACATAGAAAGGGAGAAGAACCCATGTTTACCAAGTGGGATGCGAAATACGACACTTATTTTCAAGGTAACACATGGTACTTTCTTTCAAGTTTTAACGGCAGATGCGGTTTCGGATATCGGTACTTTTTGAAAGCTAGTTGCGAATTATATTTTGAAAAGCACGCAAGGCAGATAATAAGCCTGTTTCTTTCGGAAAGTTACAACAGTATCGAAGATGCAATACTTAAAACCGACTGTTTTTTAGAACTTTGGAATGTATTTGAAAGATGGTTCGATGATAGGAGAAATAAATTCATGGAGAATATGAAAGCAGATATTGAAGAAATCCGGAGAATTTCAGTAAGGAAAACACCGCAATCACATGGTGGTGTGGCCAATCTGCTGAAAGTTTTGACAAAGACGATGGAAAAGCAAGGTTCTGATATTGCTAGCATTGCAAAGGTACAGTATGCGGTATGCGCGCAGGCAGGTATCTATATTCCGGAGGAGTTTATCAGAGATGTTGCGGTTACATTGGATATGCCAATCAAAAATACAGAAAGCGAGGGAGTTTAGATGGGAGAGAGTATTAAAACATACAAAGGATTTAATAAAGATATGACTTGTCGTGGCTTTCAGTACGAAGAGGGAAAGGAATACGAGGAAGAAAGCGTAGAAGTTTGCGATCATGGATTTCACGCTTGCGAGTATCCGCTGGATTGTTTGGGATATTATTCTCCGTCTGAAAGTGTATATCACGAGGTAGAGCAGAGCGGAGAAATCCAGAAACATAATGAGGATACTAAGGTAGCATCTACAAAAATTAAGATTGGAGCAGAAATCAGCATTGCTGGTCTTGTTAAAGCTGCAATCGAATATACGGTAAAACGTGTAAACAAGGACGCTGAAAGCAATAAAAAGCGCGTAGCATCCTCGGCAACCGGATACAAGGGAGCATCATCGGCAACCGGAGA